>BNJS01003814.1_pt1:140000-142369 | contig 142369 bp, 210 predicted proteins | sample 8540461 | NCBI WGS metagenome assembly BNJS01 (sample SAMD00202454, study PRJDB9452) | human saliva metagenome | isolation source: human saliva | place: Japan
CTTAGATGTTTCAGTTCTCCGGGTTCGCTCACCTTACGGTGTAGTAAGTCTTCAACTTACTGGGTTGCCCCATTCGGATATCTACGGATCATTTCGTGTGTGCCAATCCCCGTAGCTTTTCGCAGCTTACCACGTCCTTCTTCGCCTCTGAAAGCCCTAGGCATCCGCCATACGCCCTTAACGATTTCTTTCCTATTTTTTACTCGGCACTCGAAAGTGCTCGGTTTTTCTCTTTGTGATGTCTTTTATCGTAAATGTCAATGATACTTTCTTCTCGTAATTTAAATGCTCTTAAATTATAAATTAAAAAAATTTCAAATGAGATGTGGAGAATAAGGGAGTCGAACCCTTGACCTCCTGCGTGCAAGGCAGGCGCTCTAGCCAGCTGAGCTAATTCCCCTTCTCAATTAGTAGTCTCAGGGCAGGCTCGAACTGCCGACCTCTACATTATCAGTGTAGCGCTCTAACCAGCTGAGCTACGAGACTTTCGTCAAAACACAAGATTCATCTTACAAATCTTAGTCTCCATTATTCCCTGATACTAACTTTTAAGGGGTTTTAATATTTAAAAAAAACAACAAGTAAAAAAACCAAAGCGAAAAATGAATGAATCATAATTGATTTTTAGTATAAAATACTCTAAAAATGAGATGTTCCAGCCGCACCCTTCCGGTACGGCTACCTTGTTACGACTTAGCCCTAGTTACTCGTTTTTACCCTAGGCAGCTCCTTTAACGGTCACCGACTTCAGGTACCCCGAACTTCCATGGCTTGACGGGCGGTGTGTACAAGGCCCGGGAACGTATTCACCGCGCCATGGCTGATGCGCGATTACTAGCGATTCCAGCTTCATAGAGTCGAGTTGCAGACTCCAATCCGAACTGAGACCAGCTTTCGAGATTCGCATCTATTCACATAGTAGCTGCCCTCTGTACTGGCCATTGTATTACGTGTGTGGCCCAAGACGTAAGGGCCGTGATGATTTGACGTCATCCCCACCTTCCTCTCTGCTTGCGCAGGCAGTCTCACTAGAGTCCCCCAACTGAATGATGGCAACTAGTGACAGGGGTTGCGCTCGTTGCAGGACTTAACCTAACACCTCACGGCACGAGCTGACGACAACCATGCAGCACCTTGAAAATTGTCCGAAGAAAACCGTATTTCTACAGCTGTCAATTCCCATTTAAGTCTTGGTAAGGTTCCTCGCGTATCATCGAATTAAAACCACATAATCCACCGCTTAGTGCGGGCCCCCGTCAATTCCTTTGAGTTTCACCTTGCGAGCGTACTCCCAGGTGGCTAACTTATCACTTTCGCTTAGTCTCTGATTCATAAAAACCAAAAACGAGTTAGCATCGTTTTACAGCGTGGACTACCAGGGTATCTAATCCTGTTCGCTCCCCACGCTTTCGTCCCTCAGCGTCAGTTGTATCTTAGTGACCTGCCTTCGCAATTGGTGTTCTAAGTAATATCTATGCATTTCACCGCTACACTACTTATTCCAGCCACTTCAAATACACTCAAGACTAACAGTATCAATGGCAGTTCTACAGTTAAGCTGCAGGATTTCACCGCTGACTTATCAGCCCACCCTACGGACCCTTTAAACCCAATAAGTCCGGATAACGCTTGCACCCTCCGTATTACCGCGGCTGCTGGCACGGAGTTAGCCGGTGCTTATTCATATAGTACCTTCAGCTACCCTCGCGAGAGTAGGTTTATCCCTATATAAAAGCAGTTTACAACCCATAGACAGTCTTCCTGCACGCGGGATGGCTGGATCAGGCTCCCACCCATTGTCCAATATTCCTCACTGCTGCCTCCCGTAGGAGTCTGGGCCTGTCTCAGTCCCAGTGTGGGGATCTCCCTCTCAGGACCCCTAAAGATCATCGCCTTGGTAAGCCGTTACCTTACCAACTAGCTAATCTTGTGCGTGCCCATCCTTATCCACCGTAGCTTTCAATATCAAATGATGCCACCTGATATGTTATAGGGTATTAATCCAGATTTCTCTGGGCTATCCCCTTGATAAGGGCAGATTGCACACATGTTACGCACCCGTACGCCGCTCTCATCATCAGTTAGCAAGCTAACCAACAAATCCCGCTCGGCTTGCATGTGTTAGGGCCTCCTGCTAGCGTTCATCCTGAGCCAGGATCAAACTCTCCATTGTATGTCCTTTCCTTGACTCACTCAAAGTTATGACTCGCTCTGGTCTTTCCTTACTTGGTTGTTCTATATTTTACTATCTTCAATGATCTCTTCTCTGTTCACAAACCTAAAAACCATTCCGTTTTTCGTTTGCGAGTGCAAAAAGTATAAAGTTTTTGAACTGACAAAAATATTTTTTAATTTTTTGAAAAATATTT
>BNJS01002542.1_pt1 | contig 142326 bp, 157 predicted proteins | sample 8540461 | NCBI WGS metagenome assembly BNJS01 (sample SAMD00202454, study PRJDB9452) | human saliva metagenome | isolation source: human saliva | place: Japan
AACAAGCTAAAATTGATAAAAAGAAGCAGATCCCAAAGGCTGCTTCATAAATTTTGTAAGTGTCCGTACACTTGACTTAACACTACATAAGAATGAATTAGATAGCAAGCGTTAAGCAAGTTTTAATTTATTATTAGATTGTGCCTACAAAGATGATATATTTTCTATAGGTATCTTGACAAAAATTGAATTTTGATTTATTATTAAATATGAATTCAGTATTGGAATAGAAAGAGGTGTGCTATGTCACAAGTATTAAAAGAAGAAGTTAAATAGAATACTCAAAGCAGCAGAAAAGTATTTTATAAAAGAGGGATTATAGAGGTGCCAAATTAACAGAAATTGCAAAAGAAGCAGATATTCCTGTAGCACTAATTTATACCTATTTTCCACAAGGAGGGTTTTTGTTTGATGCAGTGGTAAGTTCTGTTTATATAAATTTTGAGGTCAGCTTTTAATGAGGAAGAATCTTTGGAAAAGGTTCTGCTTCTGAAAAGATTTGATGAGGTTGGAGAAAATTATATTCATGAACTTTAAAAAGAGCGTAAGAAGTTAATTATTTTAATGGATAAAAGTTCAGGTGCAAAGCATACAGAAGCAAAACAAAAACTCATATCGCCGACTGAGGTTCATATTGAAGTAAAATTTCGAGACAATCTAAACAGGAATATGATCCCAATGCTTGCCCATATTTTAGCCACAGTAACTTTACAGAGGGCTTCTTGAAATAGCAAGGCACTATCAAAGTGAAAAAGTGGGCAAAGAAAGCATGTTAAAGCATAATAGCAAGAAATGTTATTATAAGAGGGTTGAGATCCTGTAATCAGCACTAAAAATAGACTTTGCGTAATCAGCAAAAGTCTTACTTTTAAATCTTAATATTGAATTAAAAATTCAATATTATTCAATTTTGAAAGGAGAGTTGTTCATGCCGGAAAAAGAATTAAGGAGTATTGGGAAAATGGTTTATCCAATTCACTTCGCTTTAAAATAGTGCTTGATTTGATACCACAAATCTTACTCGTATATTTGATTAGTTCTTTTAATCACAAACAATAATAACGAAGATAATTTAAAGTATATTTTCTTAGGGAGATCTTTATATCGTTTGCATTGAGGTGTGTTTTTATTATTTTGCAACAAAAGGTTGCCCATGAGAAAACATACGAAAAATTGACAGAACTTAGGATAGATATTATCGGGCATCTACTAAGTTTGGGATTTTTCAAAAGAACATAATACAGAGCTTACGACATTGTTCAGCATGATGTGGAGCAAGTGGAAGTATCCTTGCTCATGGTCTCCTGAAATAATGTCGATTACACTTCTACCTACCATTATTTTTGTAGCTATGATTTTTGTAGATTGGCGTCTTGCTCTTGGAATGATTGCGGAGTTCCACTCATGTATTTGGTAAAAGTTCTTTCACAGAAAACAATGGATAAAAACTTTGCTATTTACTTTAACCATGAAAACAAGATGAGAGAAGAGCTAATGGAATATGTAAAAAATATCTCTGTGATTAAGGCTTTTACTAAAGAAGAGGAGATTGAAAGAACATTAAAACAGCAAAGAGAGAGTATATTTACTGGGTTAAAAAGAGCATGGGGATGGTTACAATTCCAATGGGACTAATTGACATATTTATGAGAGTGGGTAGTAGTGTCATGATTTTGGGAAGTATCTTTTCTTTATCAGAATATTAACGCCTAATTTTATCCTTACCAATTATTTTTATCATCTGCGTTTACTGCATCTATAAGTGAGACAGCTACATTGCAACATTTTTCTATTGTATTTAGGAGGCATTAAAGCGATTGGAAAAGTTTTAACAGTTCACTTCCAAACAAAAGATAGAACAAGGTTTAGGAAACATATAGAATTTAAAGATGTAATTTTGCATACGGAAAAGATGGATTTGAGCTAAAAATATCAATTTGACTTTTAAGAAAAATAGCGTAAATGCCTTTGTAGAGTAAGTGGTTTGTCAGGAAAAGTACCGTATCTAATTTGCTTATAGGATTTTGGGATGCTGATGAAGGACAAATATTGATAAATGGAAAAAGATATAAAAAGAATATAATCAAGAAAATATCTCAATGCTTATTGGTAGTGTCAGGCAAAGTTATCCTTTTCGGTTTAAGTATTTTTGAAAAATATAGCAATCGGAAAAACTAAATGCAACAAAAGAAGAAGTTATAGAGGCAGCTAAAAAGCAAGATGCCATGATTTTATTTCTGCTTTGCCAAATGGATATGAAACACGAGTAGGTGAAATGGGAGTTAAGTTATCCGGTGGAGAGCGAGAATCTCCATAGCAAGAATGATACTGAAAAATGCACCGATTTTAATATTAGATGAAGCAATGGCAGCTGTTGATGAGTGAAAATGAAAGACTTATCGGAGAAGCAATTGACGATTTAAGTAAAAGATAAAACCATCATTACAATTGCTCATCATCTAAATGCGATTAGAGATTGAGACCAAATTATAGTTATGGATAAGGGTGTTATTCTTGATGCAGGAAGCCATAAAGAGTTGATGAAAGATGTGATTTTTATAAGGATATGGATTTGATGCACAGAACAAAGGTGAATAGATGGAATTTGAAAGAGGTGGTAACAGAAAATGTTTAGAAATGTTAAAACTACTTACAAAAACTGGCAGAGAGAGATTTGATTATATCAAGTGTATTCTTTGCCCTTTATGGACTAAGCTCCATAGCCATGATTGTCATCGTATTTTCTATACTGTTTAAAATCTTTGATGGAACGAGCTTAGCAAGCCTATATAAATATTTTATTGCGATTGGATTACTTGTAGTCTTCAAAGGTATTTGTAATATGGTCGCAGATATGAAAAAGCTATAGTGCAGGTTTTGATATTGTTCAGCAAATAAGAGAACGCATGATTATCAAATTAAAGAAATTCAGTTTAGGATTTTATACCAATGAAAAGACTGGGAGAGATCAATACAATTTTACACAAGATGTTGATAATATGTCCCTTGTTGTAGGACACATGTGGTCGAGAGATGTTTGTATGATTTTTGATAGGTGCAGTCGTATTTGTTGGTCTCAGTATTGATTTCAAACTTCTATTATTATGGCTGTATCTGTTCGATTGCACTTATCTTTCTATATCTGACAATTAAGCAATCTGAAAAAATAGAAAATCAAAACAACTCAGCACTTCGATATGGTTAGCTTATTTGTTGAATATGTTAGAGGAATACCTGTATTAAAGGTTTTTCTGAAACAATAAGAGCTTGGATAATGAGCTTATGAATAAGACAAAAAGTTTGGAGAAACAAGCAAAGCAGCTTCAAGATTTAAGGCAAAACAATTATCTATATTTGGGTTTTTACTTGATATGGGATACTTACTGCTTCTTATATTTGGTGCGTCATTTGTGATAAAGTGGCAATCTAAAAAGTATTTGATTTTATTATTTTTGCTGTTATCTCAAAAGAATTTTACAAACCGTTTGCATCTATGGAGCAACATTATATGTACTATGTTTCGGCGGTAGATAGTTACGAAAGACTCTCAAGAATTTTATATGCAGATGTAATCTCGGATAAAGTGAATGGAATTGTTCCGAAAGATAATGATATAGCTTTTGAAAATATTGATTTTTCCTATGAAAAAGATGAGTTCAAAATGGAAAATTTAAGTTTTGATATTGATGAAAAACGAGTGACTGCACTGGTTGGTGAGTCAGGAAGTGGCAAGACGACGATAACTAACCTGTTATTAAGATTTTATGATGTACAGCAAGGCAAAATTACACTTGGCGGTGTAGATATTAGAGATATTCCTTATGATGAGCTTTTAGATCGTATCAGCATTGTCATGCAAAATGTTCAACTGTTTGATAACACGATTGAAGAAAACATCAGGGTAGGGAAAAAAGGAGCAACGAAAGAAGAAAATCATTGAAGCTGCAAAGCAGAATACATGATTTTCATTATGGAGTTTACCAAAGGGTTATGAAACTGATATTGGAAAATGGTGGGATTCTCAGGTGGACAAAGACAAAGATATCTATTGCAAGAAGCGTTTCTGAAAAGATGCACCGATTTTAATTCTTGATGAAATGACAAATAATGTTGATCCTGTAATGAATCTTTGATACAAGATGCCATTACAGAATCTTGCAAAGAATAGAACCGTACTTGTAGTGGCTCATCATTCAGCAATTCAAAAAGCTGACCAAATTCTCGTATTTCAAAATTTACTTGAAAAAGGAAAGCATGGGGAACTTCTTGAGAAGATGGTTACTACACAAAATTATGGAAAGCTCAGTACGAGGTATAATCATGATTTTGTTAAAAGATGTTTTCTTATGAATGGGAAGATGGGCGAACTGCTTTAAAAATATAAATCTTGAAATTAAAAAGGCGAATTTGTTTTTAATTTCAGGTAAAAAGTGGAAGTAGGTAAAAGCACTCTCTGGAAGTGTAATGAATGGTCTTATTCCGCATTATTACAAAGGCAAAAATGCAAGGAAAAACCTTTGTGTCAGGGAAAAGATATAAGCAAATTATTACTTCATGAAAGTAGGGGCATATTGTAGGAACTGTACTTCAAGATCCAAGAAGTCAGTTTTTCACGACAACGACAGATGAAGAAATAGCTTTTGGGCTTCAAACTATCTGCAAATCAAGAGATGAAATCAAACAGAGAGTAGAAGAAGTATATGCAGAGTTGGATACTCCGGAACTGAAAAGGAAAATCTGTTTTTGAATTATCAAGCGGACAGAAGCAAAAGATAGCTATTGCAAGCATCTATGCGATGGATCCGAAAAGTTTTAATTTTAGATGAACTTCGCAAATTGGATGTGAAAGCAACATTTGACCTGTTTTTAATTTTTGGAGAAATTAAAGAAAAAGGAACAACGAGTTGTTCTAGATTGAGCATCGTTTGTACTATGTAAAGTCTTTATTTGACCGTTTTCTTTTGATGAAAGATGGAGAAATTGCACAGGATTTGAGTCGGGAAGAAGTTATCCATCTTGAAGAGGAGTTTTGGGATGAAAATGGACTAAGAACTCTTGAATTAGAAGAATACAGGATAAGTGAGAAGAAAGATCCATATCAATTAAAATGATGAAAGTATCAGTGGAAAAGGCTTGAAATTTTGCTATCGAATGTAGCTAGAATGGAAGAAGAAAAAACAGTACATTTTCAAATCATCTTGATTTCAATCTGAGTTGGAAAAGCCATTGGTCTTATCGGCTTAAATGGTACGAGGAAAACTACCTTTGCGAAAGAGTGCTTTCAGGACTTGAAGGAAGATAAAAGAGGAAAATATGGGCGGGAAAAAGATAAGTTGCTTAATCAAAAAGATTTAATGGATATGTCATATTTTGTCTTTCAAGATTCAGACTATCAGTTGTTTTCGGAAAGTGTACTTGATGAAATGCTACTTGGTATTTCAAGTAAAGATAAAAAAGAAAATACTCAAAAGGCAAAGTCTATTTTGAGTGTACTTGGCTTAGATAAATACATTGATAAGCATCCGTTTGCTTTATCAAGAGGAGAAAAACAAAGATTGACAATAGCTTGTGGAATGATGAAACAGGCAAAGATTTTCATCTATGATGAACCAACATCAGGTTGTGATAAAGACTCAATGCTTTCCGTCGCAAAATTGATTGAAGAACAATTGAAAAATGGGACAACAGTTTTGGTAATAAGTCATGATTTTGAGTTTTTAGCAAACACAGTGAGCAAGCTATGGGTAATGGGAGATGGAAAAATAGAAACTGTTTTAGATATGAGTGAAAGTAATAAATTTCTCATATTAGACAAGATGAGAGGAGGTAGAGAGCTTGGAAGATGAAAAACCATAGATCCGAGATAAAACTTACTCTACTTCAATTAGTTGGATTTACGAGCTTTTTATAAGCGATACAATTCTACTTTTTCGGACTGATTGTTTTGCCTTTGTTCTGTATGTATACAGTGGAATGTGGAAAAGAGCATTACGCTTTATTTTGTTTTTTGTCTTTTTATACTGCATAGAGTTAGGGCTTGGAAAATTTTGTAAAGCAAGCATCGTATTTGCAATATATATGTTTATTTACTTTGCATCAAGAATGACCTTAATCGCTATGTTTGGTGGATATATAACAAAGACTACAAGTGTAAGTGAAATGCTGGAAGCGTTAAATAGAATGAAAGTACCAAGAAGCATTGGTATACCTGTTAGTGTTTTGCTTAGGTTTGTACCAACTATAAAAATAGAACTCAAAGGCATTAAAGAAAATGAAGATTCGAGATGTAACAAGCAGATTTTTCATTGCTACATCCAATTAAATATATTGAATATACGCTTGTTCCGCTTTTAATGAGAATGATTAAGATTTCAGATGAACTGTCAGCTTCAGCACTTATTAGAGGACTTGATAGTGATGAGAAGAAGGTAACATTAACAGAATTGCGGTTTAGAAAAACAGACTTAATGATTGGACTATTAGGAGCTTTGATGATTGCTCTTGTGATAGTAATACAGAAAATTTATTAGGAGGACTTTTATGAAAAACAAATTGAATGGTCGTGATTTTATTACAATCGGAATCTTTAATGCAATTGGAATTGTCATATACATGGCAGCTAGCTTTGCTATAGCAGCAACAGTTATTGAGGATTTGTTGGCCAGGGTTAGCTTTTATGGTAGCTGCTACCGTTTATCCTTATGGCTTTGAAAGTTAAAAAGAATGGCGTATTTACAATATCAGGAACGCTTCTTGCTTTAATTGCATTGTCAGGAGGACATTTGCCTCATGCAGTCTTTGCTGTAATCGGTGGATTATATGTGATTTGATTATAGGAAATTATGAGAGCAAGGGACGAATGATTATTGGGTATGGGACATTTGCATTAGCGGATTTTTTAGGGACAGTGATTCCTGTGATTTTATTCGGAACAACTTCTTTTGTGGAAAAAGAGCATCAAAATGGAAAATAGAGCGGCTTTAAATAAATGAAGCATTATCTTATTTTCAAGGTTTCGTGGGCAGTAGGATTTGGCTTGATAACTTTTTGTTCTTGCTTGCATAGGAGCATTTGTTGCAACAAGGATACTCAAAAACATTTTGAAAAAGCAGGGTGATTTAATAATAGATTTGCTTGGGAGGAAAAGTAATGGAGGGATAATCATGTCAAAACTTATAGTTTCAGTTTTCACAGAACGATATAATTATCTTTATTTATGCTTGGACTTACTTTTGTATAGCAATATATCGCCATTACAAACATACAAATAGTCTCAATATAACAAATCAATAGTTTTTCAAGTTAAAGAGGACTTTTACAGCAAAGAGTATAAGTCCTCCTATCTCAGCAAACCACAGAACAAGAAAAGGAGGATAACTAAGTGGCTAAAGAATATTACCTTTATGTGAAAAAGGAAAAAGCCGTACCTGTAACGAATAAGAAAAACAAAAGCAGGAAGAGACGAAAATAAATGAAAAAGATAGAGCTTCACAAAATTATCTGAAGCGTAAAGCAAACGGCAAACAACAGGAATATGAGGAAAGGCATAAAAGCAAGGCGAGAACATAAAACAGGAGAAGCTAAAGGGGTTTGAAAAGGGTTGGGATACTTGTAAAGAGGTTCAGACGATAATTTATAGGAGTGGTGATATATTGACTAAAAACTGAAAAAGAGTGATAACGCCTCTTTTTCAAAAATACATGATTTTACCCTGCAAGGAATATCTTTAATCTTTTGGATCCTATAGTCATGTGCTAGAAGTCAATGCATTGCAGTTAGGACATGAATGAGGCTGGATATCTGTCTGAATATAAAAGTGAGATTGCATGATCATTTTATAGATTTTATATTGACTTTTAGCTTCATCAATGCCTAAAATTTTAGCTAGGTCGTTCATATGAACATCACCTCCAAGTGTAGTTGTGATGAACTGGGGACTTGGGTTTTATTTATAATAATAAAAATGTTGAGATTAGCGATTCCAACCCCAACATTAATTATAGAGCCAAAATAGACGGCATCATGAAAAACAAAAAATATCCTGACAAAGGTCATAAAGCAAAAGCCTTGTATTTGTCAGGATATTTCTATTCGTTCTGCGGGAAGTAAAATTACTTATTTCGACAATCTCCACGTTTATTTTAGAAATTAAATATTATTCTCTCTTCTACACTTATATTTGCCCTATATCTTCTCCTTACTATGAGCTGCTTTTCAAAATCTTTTTACACTAAACTTTATTGATATTATCAATTTTGTTTATATATGAAATACTAACCCAATAAGGTAACAACAATCGGAACTACAATTATAAAAGTATAGTACTCAATGTCACAACATTTGTAGAAAATTCCACATCTCCATCTCCTGGTTAGCTAAAATTGGGAGGACGGCTAAAGTGAGTACTGGAATTGTACTACAAATGTATTAAAACTCTTTGTCTCCCATACCAGGGGCTGCAAATTTTAATATAAAAGATACATTGTAGCAGGTGCCAAAATAAAGCGTCCTACCAATGTGACAATGGTATCGGTGTCAAACAGAATGGTCTTCAATCCCGCCTTGGCTAAGACAATTCAATATATAGCAAAGACAAAGGCGTCACTATATCCCCGATGTAAGTCAAGGTATTTGTTGCAAAACTTGGTACTGAAATTCGCAAGATTAAGAAGACCAAAGCAACAAGGAAACCAACAAGAGAGCAGGGAAGAGTTTCTTCCAATTAAACTTTAGCTACTTGCTTACTTTTCCCTGACTTACTGTCTGTTGTCATCAGGTAAACACCCTAAAGTCCATGTAGAGACCGTATTGGTGATATAGTAGATGAGGAAATAAGGCAGTGCCTCATCACCGAAAAGAGCAATATTTAAAAAGGCAGACCAATGAAAATGGTATTAGCATTGACAAAGGTATTAATCATCGTACCACGACGCGGGCGAACATTAAATATTTTTACAGCCGCAAATGCAAATATATAGCCTAAAATACAAGCACCAAAGGTATAAATCAGTCCATCGGACAGACTAATCAACTTATCCAAAAGTCAGGTATTTCAAAACAGACACAAAGATGGAAACAGGCATTGCGACATTCATAATCAGCTTAGATAAATTACCGCCAAAACTATCATCAAACCATCCTCATTACCTGCAAAGAAATAGCCCAGAATTATAAGGACTATAATGGGAATAATACTTTCAATTGAAGTCACCCATACTCTATACTACTTCCTAGTACTTTGGATACCACTAAGTTCACTGACAGCTTTCTTCATATCGGTTTTCTTGACTTTGTGCCAATCCCTGCTCTTTGAGCTTTTTAGCAACCGCTTCCGCTACTTTACTTGAAACTTCTCACATAAGCAAATGATGAAGGCAAAACAGGTCGCCCCGGGTTTTACCTGGATCAACTATACCGCTCAATGAATGTGCAGCTGCACGCACGTCATTTCATCTGTCAAAACCTAGCTTCTGAGCAAGCATTCCAAGTCCCAGACAGGATAGATAAGAGCATTATTAGCCTGACCAATCCTGATAAAGATACCCTTTATAATCCACATTGTCGGAAGGTATTCCTGTCGCTACAAAAAGCCTTTCCATCAGACCACTCAATCAAGTCTTTAGCACTTGCTTCTGCCAGCTCAGTTGGATTACTCAGCGGGAAAATAATTGGACGCTCGGTATTTTTGCACATAGCCTCAACAACCTCTTTTGTAAAGGTATTAGGTTGTGTTGATGTTCCTACCAAGATTGTCGGTTTAACCGTCTTTTACAACTTCAAGCAAGTCTGTTGAGCTTGTCAGCATTGAAAAGTCAGAACCTTCTTTGCAAATGGACGTTTGCTCAGGTGTCAAATCATCCATATCATCAAAAGAAGACCTTGTTTATCTACCATAAAGCAACGTTTGTAAGCCTCTTCTATTACGAGGTCCTTCTGTAATCATTTCACTGAGAACACGTGAGCTGCAATTCCTGCACCTGCTGTTCCACCGCCAGCAAAGATAGATTTGGTCTATTAATTTTCACCACTAATATCTAATGATCCGTAAATACCACCCAGTGTGACAATACCCGTTCCTTGGATATCATCATTGAAAGTGGGAATTTTATCATATTGCTTGTTGAGAATATTGGCAGCATTTAGACTACGGAAAATCTTCCCAGTGTAAGTAGAGCAAGGGAAGAAGTCCGTTTCAGCTGTTTGTACAAACTGATCAATGAAATCAGTAATAACGGTCTCCCGTACACACGTTCATGGCGGTTCCCAAGATAGTTAGGATTATCCAGCAATTCTTTACGGTTGGTTCGGCATCAATGCCAAAGGTAAAAACAGTTGCAGGGTCAATACCGGTACTCCTGTGTAAAGCCATAAGCTTTCCAACTGAAATATCCACCATTGGTTCCCCAGTCACCAATACCTAAAAATTTCTTCTGCATCTGTTACAACAATAAGCCTAATATTACGGTCTCCAAGTGCATTCTTAGAGGTGGCTTCTATATTTTTCAGGGTGGTTATTATCTAGATAGCCTGCATGTTGCGTATCCAACAAACAAATCGCTGTAATTTTTCAATCATGAATTTACAACCGTCGGATCATAAACAATCGGATTGAATTCGGCAATGTGTTGGCTGAAAAAGATAGTAAAACAGGTGCGATTAGTATTGAAGATTTCCATCAAGAACAAACGTTTTCCAGATTTATTGCTTTTTAGAAAAATGAGCATGAGTTTGTACCGCTTGCTCCTCAAAGTTTGCACATAAAAGTGGCAAAATCATTAAACCATTCTTTGCTCTTCAAGTGTAAAAGGCAGTTTCCACTGTTAAAAGGGTTATTCAAAATATCATGTGCATTCATAATGCAACCTCCATTAATTCTGTGTGTTCATTATAACAATTGTATATAAAATACAATATCTCGTATCAGATAAGATTTATGCCTTTTTAATAAAGTGTAGCTTAATTCCATCTGTAACATAGGGTTAAGCTTCCATATTGGGATATATATAATTTCTTAACAATACAATCTTAATATCTAAGTCTATTCTAATATCCAACTCTTTTTCCATATAATAAATATACTCTTGTTTCATATAAGAGAAAAACTGTTGGACAATTATTTGGGTGGCATTGTGGAACAGGATATTTATGAAGAAACAGATGTAAGTCTCAAAACAGATTTAAGTAATACAAAAGGCTAGCTGGAGTATTTCCAACAGCAGAGCAGATGAAGAAAAGTTCACTGCAAAAGGAGAATTGCAGATTTTAAAAAGCACTGTCTCGAAATAGAGGTGCTGGAGGAATTTGACAAAGGTATCCTTTGAGAGTATAGTGAAAAAGGTAATCGTTGGCAGTTACGATGAAAACGGAAAAAGATCCTATAAAATTACTCATATATAAAACAGGATTTACAAATGGAATTGGAAATGCAAAAGAAGCAGTTTGGAAAATCCGCTGGTATCAGAGAAAAAGCAGTGTTACGATGTCAATGACAAGGTGAAATATGTATTCAATATTGAGCGACGATTTCACGTGGAGACGGTTGCATTATTGTCAAACTTGATGTCGATAAACATATAGATGTTGATTAAACTTGATGAACGATTCTACAAGTGCTAAAAGTAAAATATGACTTATGCAAAATCAAAGGAACATATATTGGAAAAATTTGACTTTTAAATGTTTCGGCACTCTATATCGCACAGGTTAAGCAAAAGTGCGGACCCGACTTGGAGAAAATTATAACAAATCCAAGAAAGACAATCTTGTAGTGCAAAGAGTGTCCAGTAAGATACTATTCATGGATGCACTAAAGTATTTTGGGGTGATAGTGCAAGAGGGATAAAATGGAAAAATGCATTCAATGAAGAGCAAACATTGCTGATTTAGTAAACAGTTGGTTTTCGAAAAGTTATTGTTTAGATTATAAATTCGAGCAGAGAAGTTTAAATGGATTTGGTAAAACAGATTAGAAAAATTTCAGCAACTGATAACTCTATTTTTATTATCCTATATTTAGAGTAGTAAAAGAAGTTAAAATATGAAAATAGATAAAAATAGCCATATTAAATGATATTTGTTCAAATAATATAAATCTAATTTAATTTTTTGAGATACATTTGCTAAATTTTCACAAAATACGAGAAGATATTGAAGATTTTTATTTGAATGAGAATATATCTCAAAGTTTTTCAAACTAACAAAATCGAAAAGAGAAGACTTAGAAGACATTTTGAGACATTCTTAAACTTATTAAAGATAAATCTAAAAAGAAGATTTAGATTTATATGGTGAGGAAGTTAAAAAGAAATTAATGAGTAAGTTTGCTCATAGAAGATCTTTACAGAAATATTTTTCAGGAATTCGATAACAAAAGATTTTAGATTCTATAGTCAATGAATTATAAAAATAGATATTTTTCAAAGTCAGTATTTAATAAAACTTTTTCAAATAAACTGTGGAAAGAATTAGATGACTATTGTTAATTTCTTAGATGGTTTAGATACTATTTAAGCAATGAAGCATATATATTCTTCCTGCTTGCATCAGATATGGTCTTGAAAAGTTTGAGGATAATGAACAACTAGACTATTTAACATTCTATCTGATAAAGAAAGAGTTAAATTGCCGATAAAATTAAAACATTAGTTGTTTCTTATCTAAATTTATTAAAAGAATTAAATTTTTCAGACTATTTTAAAAAGAAAAAAGAATGTTTAAATTATGGAGTTAAACTAGAACATTGACAATGTTATAAAGACTATAATAAAGACACGATAAAGAGTTATATGGTAAAGAGCTACTAATTTACAGTTCATGCTTTATTAAGTATTTTAGAACTATCGTGTCTCTCGCACTCGTTAGGGAGATTAGACCGTGAGACTTTACTAGTTATGTTATGAATAACACAAAACATTGAAAATGTTACACTCACGAAGATTATAGATGTAAAACTAATTGAAAATATAGTAAAATGATATAAGTACGAACTGAAACAAATTTTAATTTTATTGGTTGATAAATTTTATTTCACTTATTTGAACTAATAAATACAGAAATTGATGAATAGTTAATATTTAGAGAATATATGAAGATGATAATAAAAATGAAATTCCAATACTTGAATATGACAATTTTTATCATGAGGTAATTAAACCAAATCTTGGTTGCGAAAACTTGAAACTTCCAGAAAAGTGTGTGTTTTGCTTTTTGGGAGACTGTGTAGATGAACTTGCAATGAGTAGCAATGCAGTAATTGCGAAAAAATTCAAGAAATGGCTGTAGAGTTACTATATGATTAGTACAAAGGCGAATGATAGTCTGTTCACGTCCTAATATTGGTCGCTACCGCTAGTTTCAGCTTTTGGATGTGCTCGATTGCTTGTGGTTGTAAGAAAATAATTGCAACAGGTTCCTGTAGAGGTTTTGAGAGATATAAAAGAAAATGCATTTTGATTCCTACAAAGCATTGAGATGAGGGAACATCATTCCATTGTTACCACCATCACGATATATTGAAATCGACCAAAAATGATTGACAACATTAAAAGGCATTTTGAAAAATTAAACATACCATTTGAAAGATGTATAACTTGGACAACTGATGGTTTTAGGGAAAACCTGATAGTTCACATATAGATTGAGTGAGGCTGATTCTACTGTCGAGAAATGGAATGTGCTGCACTCGTATCACAAAAACGAGGAGCATCATTGCTCAATTCTTTTACTGCGGATACTTGATAGTTACGAACATGATGAAAAGAAAATTGGAATTTTGTCGCGCTAAAGCGTTACACCTTGCTTTGGATTTAATATGCAATATATATAGTTCTGAGAATATATCGTTAAGAACAAAGTGTCTTTTGATATGAGTCAGGGTGCAACTTATCAAGCTCCTTGGAGATTAATCATGAATTGATGCGCCGTATAGTACCAAAAGTTGAGCAGATTTTATATGAGCTTACAGAGGGAGTATATACTCCTGATAGATAAGACCATATCAATTTCTACAAAATGAAAAAGTTGAAGAACCGTGAGCCATTACAACGCGTTAAACTTTTATTACGGATTAAAAGATTACGCAAAATTTTTAGTAAAAAGCTTTGTTGATGACTTATTAAAAATATCTAAATATGATATTATCTACAAAAGCCATATTAAGGTGCTTGATTAGAAAAGCGATAAAAGTAGTAGCGGCTGTAATTTGTGATTCGCTAAAAGAAAAAAGCGGAATATTTGCTACAACGAAAGGCTACGGTGAATTTAAAGGACAGTGGGGTTTCAGGCGGAAAAGTCAGGTCGGCGAAAACACACAAGCAAGCTCTCGTCAGAAAATACAAAGAAAGGAGTTAAAATAGATATTAAGTTGGAGCTTGATAGATACGATCAAATATGATTACCCGACTTTTCATCTATCGATGGATTGTTTTTGGTGTGAAATAATTCAAGGCGAACTGAAACTGGTAGAGCGAAGCAGCACGATGGCTGACGAAAAGAGGAATTGTACGATGTGCAATGGTTTGCCTGCAGATATTTCCTTATAGCAAAATTGAAAAATTAGATATGAGTGCTAACGTGCTGGTGTAGTATTTACTGATGCAATTCAGCGTGTTATGAAAACACATCTGGATGCGACTGCATTGATAAGATTATAATTGTGAAAAAGATTGTTTAAATAATAATTTTCATCGTAGTGATCCTATACCAAAAGAGCGATTTCGTCTTAAAATAAAATATGATTAATCAAACTGGTCACAAATTAATAGGAAACGAAAATGCATTTTACAAAAGTAAAAGGAATATTATCTTCAAAAGAATGGAATGAATTTTATTTCGAGGCTGCACTCACGGATGTATTTGTTGCACTTCCGAAGTTACCTGTTATCGAATAGAGTCATAACTGAAGATGTAGAAATAAAAAGAAAATGCAATTAGCCTTTTTGGAAGAAGTCTTAAAAACGAAAACGTAAAAATGTATGATTGGTTTAGGCTCGATAGGGTAGACCCGTACATTTCCACGGAAAGAGCTAAAAATTAAACTACACAGGAAAGCTCTCGAACTGATAAGTCAATATAATTTTGGTGCAACAGCTTATCACAAAAGTCAGCGAACGTCTTACGCGGTGCAGATTTATTTTACGATATAAATTCAAAAAGCAAAATGCGTCATTCAAATGACCTTGACAACTTACGATGAAAAATTTGCAAAATGATAGAGCAAATGTTTCAACAACAAAAGAAAAGATTTGATGCATTAAAAATTTTGCATGACATTCCGACAGTTGTTTGGTTAACTCGATATTGCCATTTATTAATGACACTGAAAGAAAATATTGTAGGGCATTTTGAATTATTGCAAAGAAGCAAATGTTGTCGGAATAATATGCTTTAGTATTGGACTTACACTCAGAGATGGTAACAGAAATATTTTTTATAGAACAAGCTGGATAAAAAGTTTCCTCATTTAAAGGAAAGCGTTACATGAAAAGAATACGGAAATAGTTGTATGTGAGTAAGCAAAAATAACAACAAGCTCATGAAATTATTTCACGAATTCTGTGCGCATAATAAAATCATGCACAACAATGCAGCGATATTCAATTATCTAAAATTATACGAGCAGAAAGAGAGTTCAAAAACAACTTAGCTTGTTTGCTGAGAAGGTGAAACGTGGATAGCATTAGCAGCTTACACGGTCGCGCCTTCACACGCAAGCAGTCGCTGTTTGCGAAAGACACCTGCATTGTATTCACCGACGCTGCCGTCGCAGAACAACTCGATGACACGGCACAATAATTGCAAGATTATTTTTTGCGGCTGCAGACCGACTACGAAGTGCGTGGGCTTCTTTTTGTTTTGCGTTCAGATATCGCTCAATGTCGCGATACGCACAAGTTTGACCGTATGGAATTTGCAATATTGCATTCACACATCAACGAAAATCAGAACCTATGAGTTTCAAACTCAGGCGTGAAAATTCGGACGACACCAGAAAAATATAAGTGAGCCAACGCTCAGTTAGTTTCAATACATCATCGATTTGCAGCTCATTCAAAAGAACTTTCCGCATCGTTTGGAGACGGTGCAAAACGCTGCGTTCCATAAACCGACAAGTTTTTCCGTTTGCGGCGAAAGCGTCATTTCACCAAGTGGTGAAATAATTGTTTTATAATGATTCATATCTCACTGTAACACAATTCGACAAACAATTCAACCTGCATTGCATTGAAAATTTACAAAATTTAGTTGAACGTAAATTTATGTTTAGAATCCGTTTATAAAAAGTATCAATGTATTAAATGCTGAAACATCTGACCGTCAGTTTACTGAACTACTATATTCAAATAAGGAATAACAATGTTACTTTTCTATATTAAGCCAATTACTCGGTAAAACATGCGGAGCAATAAAATTTTACTCTGTGGCAAATGCGACAGCAAAAAGCGGATAGTAAGCGAGAACACGCTTTCAGTTATCGGACGCAAACTCGAAAAGCGCCTGCAATACCGAAGTCGGAAGTTGAAAGTTTTGCTGTGGCGGTTTCTGCCAATATCGATTTTTGCGTTTCAGGCGAAAACAAAAGTTAAAAACTCTTTCGCTCCAGCTTTATTTCTTCCATCACTTAAAATGCCCGCATAAATAATTGCATCATCAAAGCGGCACTTTATTATTAAACATAAACCAGCGAAAATCAATCATTGCAGTTTTCTCTCGGTCAGTGCAAAAAGCACATTACTTTGCACATATTAGAAAAAGACAACAACTCACCGATGATCGCCAGATATGGATTGTTATAAAAGGTACTTAAATTGAAAAATCGGTTTCGGCTTTTGTGGAGTATTTTGTATCAAGCGTAAATTTTCGTAACGCTGTTGTGCAAGCTTTAACGAAGTTTCATTCCATGATTTCCGTGTTCTTCAAAGTTGGTGTGTATACATGAGCAATCAAATACAAAAGTCTGAGTTCCAAACTGGAGCAAAACCCATCTTTGTGTAAGCACTCCGCTCGAACACGATATACAGTGCGGAAAAACTTTTGCTAACTCATCAAGTGAAAGCGTAAAATCATCAGCTGGCTTAATTGCATCTTTTTAAAAATAATCGCAGGCAAAATTAAAACTCACTGGCAGCAAAAAGCTGTGCCGAGATCATCTTTTCAAGTTCTAAAAGCTCGCGATAAAAAGTTTTTCTGGTTTTATTTTTTCATCTTTCAAAGAAATTTGAAATTAACAAAATTTTCAGACTTTCACTGCCCTTTAGCGGAATATAATAACATCTGGCTCTTTTGCATTTTCATTCAAAAGTTCATCGGAAGGATTTTTCAATAAAATGCGTAATAACTATATTTATCTTGTGAGGCATTAAACATTTCGCAGTAGCGTGCAAGCTCTTGACGGCTGCTCCATGCGACCACAATTTGCTGCTCTGCATTTTGCAAGATATCAAAATCATCAATATCAAAAATAATGCATACTATATCATATCAAACTGCTCTTTATTATTTTTATTTTTAAACACATGTAAAAATTATGGCAATACGTTTTTCGATATTCATTCAGATAATCGCAAAAATGTTACAACCGAAAAGTAATATCGCAATGATATAAATACCTAAATTTATAAATCGAGAGCGAAGTGTAAAAATTTTATCACTATGGCGAAAATGTTTGCAGAAGTTTTATGAACAATGAAAAACCTGTCGCTGAAATAAAAGCATCCGTTTTAACCTTGCCACCCATTTTTCGCAGGAATTGAAAACAGAATACTTTTGAGTACAAGCATACGCAAAAACGTAATCGAGACTCACGATATAAAACCACCATATACAAAGTTCTCGACCTTCAAACATAAAAGCAAAAACATAATCGTGAGGTTCGCCAGTGCATCGCAAAACGGGTCAAGTGCTTGCAGAAATCAGTAACCATGTTGTCGTCCGTGCAACCTTTCCATCAAGATAGTCAGTAATTTGAATAATAACAAAAAGCGGGATCAAAATAATGACAGTGATTTTTCGCCGAAGCCAAACCATTTCGGTATAAATAACCATAACGGTGCTAAAATAATTCTGCTGGCACTGAGTGCGTTCAAAGTTTCATACAATTAAGTATATAAAATTCCACATAACTGTCAATAGACACGAACATCAAACACAGCCTTTCAAGCAATAATGCTCAAAGTCAATTTCGATTACATTTTCAAGACGACATTTCACCTTCACGCAAATCTTTTTCTGTATTTCGTTATACGTTAATTCACCGAGATACTTATCCACAGGACAAATTAAAATCCAGCAGGATTTTAATTTGTCCAACTACTCTATAAAATTGTTCCCTCTTTTTAGATATCCATTGATAAAAATTTTATATATAATGCAAATCACGGACCTTCCGTTTCAAGGATAAATAATGTCAGATTTAATACGCAGAATAAATGTAAACGATAAATTATTTTGGTTGGGACAGCACGTGTCTATGAAAGCATCGCTGAAGTTGAGAACACGATACGGACGGAAATGCCTGATTGTGTTTGCGTTGAGCTTGACGAGGGACGTTACAGCGCAATGATGGATCGCTGGGAATCGCTTGATATTATCAAGGTTTTAGAAAGAAAAGGCTTTTTACTTTTATGGCTAATTTGGTTTTAGCTTCGTTTTCAAAAACGTGTGGGACTTAATGTCGGTGTGAAGCCTGGTGATGAAATGAGAAAGCAGCAATCGATGTGCACGTGAAACAACATTCCAACAGAAATGGTTGACCGTCAGTTCAAGTTACTCTCAAAGCTGGGCTTGGGCACAAAACGGCTACACTGGGAAGTCAAAAATTCTATGGAAGTCTTTTGGCGGCTGCATTCTCTAAAGGAAAAAAATTGGAAGGCTGCCGACATCGAAAGTTAAAACAAAAAGTGAAATGGATGCAATGCTTGACGAGGTTGCGTTAAATATGCCTGAAGTGAAAGAGTTCTCATCGATGAGAGGACGTTTGAGCAGCACGAAAAATTTTTCAAACTAGCGGCAAAAAGTTTTTAGCAGTTATTGGTGCTGGGCATCTAAACGGTACGGAAAAAGCGTATTATGGCTCTCGAGAAGCTGACGCAAAACCCTCGACAAAATAAGCCCAATTCCGCCGAAAAAGTATTGTTGGGAAAATTCTCAATATTGCTTTTCCAGTGTTGTTCACTGGACTTTGCTAGCTCCGATTTTTATTTCTGGTAGCAAAGAGCAACTGACACAAAATATCGTGCGTTGGCTTATCTGGAATGGTGGACTTGCCAGCAGTTGGGACAGCTTTGGCATGGTAATATTCTCGATTGTGTCAGCGTTTATATTTGCACCGATAGCTACGTGGATCCGCTTGATTGGCGCCAGGACATAGTTACTGCAATCGTGCAAGCAGACCGTTTGTAAGCCACAGGTTCGCGATATGATGAACATCGCCGACGACGATTTGCAACGATAAAAAAGGTTGGTACCTAGCAGATTGCGAAAGTTCTTTTGGTGTTTATTCTTTCAGAGCGTCAGAGCACTTATCGGAATATCGTTACTATTCCAGCCCTGATTTCAAAAAGCTATAGTTTAATGTAAAAGATGCTAGTTTTCAGGTATTGGTTCCAGCTAGATTGGTCGTCGTGCGATATTTTCACCATGAGCATCTCTACGAACCGAGCGGATAATTGCACGGATGCAAATGTCGGTTAATGCAATACCAACGGAAATACCGACAGCTGTGAAAATATCTTCTTTTGTTCTGACGAAGTTAGTGGAATAGCTACACCGGAGGCTTTTTCATCGGTAAAGGGATAATAGCGTTCATCACCTGGATGTTTGATCGAGCGTGATATATCGTAAGTCAAAAAGACAGCATTGTAACCAGTGGCAGCGAGCCCGAGATGTGAGGATCTCAAAACGTCGCAGCTCCCGCACTAAGCGGAAATTCTTCCTTCGTGTAAAGGCTCTGGCGTGCGGTCAGCCTGTTGGGCTTCACTCGGCAAAAATCATCTGCGGAGGCGACAAACTAACACAAGAAAACATAGCAATGCAACAAAGTGCTTTTGCAGCAAAAAGTTTTCTGTCAAAACAAATTTTTCATGCAGGGTTTAGTCTTCACCATATAAGTGATCAAGCTCGTGCAGAGTACTCAAGGGTGCGATCTTTGCAAGTTCCACATACTGTTCCTATTTTTCGTGCGCTCCTGCAAGATCACATGTTTTTTGCACCACTCAAATGAGGCTGCTCTACATCACGTGTTGTTACGTCCATGCAATAACAAAAGCGTCCTGAGTCTGCTTCAGTACCTTTAAAGTGGCTGACAGATGATTCTTTTCAAGGTAATCATCAATCAGCGGCTCGTAATGCCTTGTCGCCTAGTACCGAGCAGTGGTTTTATGCTCCAGAGCAAAGCAGCCCTAACTTGGAAACAATATCCTGCGGATTTAAAGCTTGACGCCTGTTCGAGCTTCATGCCCTTCTACAGCTTCGGATAAAATCGACGTGGAAGCTATGGCACTGGCACATCCGTAAAGTTTTTCCACTTGCAGTCAACAATAACACCGTCTTTGACGCAGATCAAAAGCAGCATTTGGTCATGCGCCTAATATTACCGATAATACCGCGACCGTCGCAGGGTACTCATATTCCGGAACTGTCAACATATTTTTAGGTTGCGAAATGCTCTTTCACCGTATCTGAATATAGCCAATCACTCATTGTGTTCCTCCATTGTGATTACCGTATTTTACACCACATATACTATATTTTTAGAGTATACAATAAAAAGATTAAAAAGAACAACTGTAAAACCTTGCAGGTAAATCGTCAGTGAAACATAACACAAAAATAACGCCGGCTAAATCGTGTCTCATTTTCCATCATTCACCGAAAGTGCAACTCACGGGCAACCTTCAGTTGCCATCCTGTGCTAGCTGACAAGGATGCGGTTCAAAAAGTGGCGTCCGTTCCAATTTTTGAACTTCGAGTTTATATTAAAACCGTGCATCCTGCGGTTTTTAGCCTAACATCGTGAGCTTTATACCGCGTCCGTCACGTGGACGCAAGCCATTGCGTGGATTCAGACTTTTGCCAATAGCGGTGAAAATGCTTTTGTGCAGTTGCACGTCGCATTTAAAAGATTTGCGATAATGCGCTTTCAATGCATCAAGCTCTTCTTTTGTTAAACCAATGCCTTTTCCCATCTTTTCAGTGTCACGGTGCCCACGAACCCGGATGTCGTACTTTGCCGGTCTGCCGTTCCACGAGATTAAGTTTAACTCAACAGTCCAACCAGACTTTGCTTGTTGAAAGGACGCAACTGTTTTTCAATGCTATGCGAAAATTCCTCTGCCATAAAAACTCCTTAGCCTTGTTAAAGCATTCATCTAATTATATCATTTTTTATATTTTTGTTTGTGAATTTTTCATAAATTTAAAAATCAAAAAGTACTTCATAAAATCACGTCGGAAAAAGAAAATACGAAAAACAATGCCGTTAAACGAAAAACAACTTGCACAAAAACCATCACAAAACGTTATCAAAGGATATTGCATCACGGCACTGCAACTCAGCTTTGGTTGCGTTTACTCAGCAATGCAGGCACATACGCAAAGTTAGTCTATGCATCATCAACAAAAACGCACCGACGCTTTTTCCGATTAGGGGCGGTATATTTTCATCAACACGCAACAAAAATCAGAAGCTGCCGTTCACGGCAGCTGTAAATATCGTTATAAGCAACGAGCTTTTCACGTCGCCTTTACCGCTTCGATAAAATAAATCGCTCCATCGAGCCACACTAGTGGGACGGTTAAAAAGCTCACCAATATGCATATTCCTCAAAACCATTGCAATAGGTTCAGAAAAACGAAATAGCCTGAACATAACAAACAAAAACAATAACAAACATAATATTCGTCATTTTAAGCAGTTTTTCTTTCACGTAATCAAAATAATTTTTAAAAATAACAACAACATACATGTCAGTTTATCCTCTTTTAGAAAGCTAGATGTATGTGAAACGCACGAAAACATATCATATAAAACGCCAAAACAACAAAAAATCAATATGCTCAAAGAGACTGATTTAAACAGCCACAATAAACAGTATGTTAGATTTTAAATTTATCAAAAGATAATCTTGAAGCAGTGAAGCAAAATATTAAAATGAAATATGAACGCCGATGCAGATGAAGCTGTCACCTAACTTTTTGATGAAAGGACGGCTCTCACAACAGCATTGCAAGATTACAGCGAAACGATAACGCCATGCGATGAAAGCAGCTCGAACAGAAAATCGAAACGAACTGATTGAGGCGGGTAAAACACTAAAAAGTGAAATTGCAGCCGTCGAAGAGAAAAAACTTAAAACTGCTGAGCGGCACTGCATGGTGATGAAAATTCGAGAATATGGCTCGTCCGTCGTCCAATTGCTTAAAAGATAAGGATAACCTTGAAATTAAGCGTGTCAGTTCGATGCAAAATTTGACTTTGAAGCTCTCGACCGTTCAACTTGGAACGAGCTTGGACTTAATCGACTTGGAAGCAGGAGCTAAGGTAACAGGCGTTAAGTTTTATTTTGAAAAACAAGCGGTCTTTTTGGAGCAAACCAGCACTTCCAGCTTGAATATTTTGCAAGCACGGCTTCAAGCCTTTTATCACATCAGACCTTGCAAGAGAAATTTTTGCTCGGTGTCAGCTTTTAATCCACGAGGGCCCTAGGGTCAAATCTATACAACTTGGAAGATGACGATTTATGTTTTGGTCAGGACAGCTGATAACCCTCAGCGGATATCATGGCGGCGAGATTTTTATCGAGCAGTTGCCTCTTTTTGTGTGCAGGCTTTCGCACTGCTTCCGAAAAAGCTGGAGTATAGGACAATTTTCAAAGGGTTTGTACCGCGTGCATCAGTTTTGCAAAGTTGAAATGTTTATTTGCTGCGCCTGAGACGGAGGCGTCTTGCCAAAAATTCGAGACATCGAGGAAGAAAGTTTTACGGGGCTCGGCATTCCGTATCACGTTATCGAGAACATGCACAGGCGACCTCGGGCTCCCGCATACCGCAAGTGGGACTTGGAAGCTTGGATGCCTGGACGCAATGGCGGTGAGTGGGCCGAAATTACTTCAACGTCGAACTGCACCGACTATCAAGCTAGAGACTCAGTGTTAAGTACAAAGACGAAAACGGTAGAAAACCGCTATGTGTACGCTCAACGGAACAGCCGTTGCAGTATCTCGTGCTTTAGTTGCAATTTTGGAAAACTACCAACAAAAAGACGGCTCTATAAAAAGTACCCGACAAACTCTGGTGCAATTTTGCGGATTTACGGAAATTCGTAAAAATAAAGCAACTTATAACCTGTGCCTTGAAGTAAGAAAAATAACTTCCGACGACACATTGAAGGATTGGCGGTGTGTTATCGGAAGCGGTTTTGAATTGAACCGATAGCTTTTTATTTTATTTATGTGATAAAATGGCACACGTTGGAATTATATGACGGGAGGCAACTTGAATATCATGAAAGTTATAAATGACGCAATTGAACCAGATACCAAAATGAAGTTACTCGCGGTTTGCTAAACAGAATTTTTGAAGAAGGGTTTTTCAGGTATCAACGTGCGTAACCTCAGCGCCAAAAAGGCAGGACTGACAACTGGAGCTATTTATAATCAGTTCAATAACAAAGATGGAATTTTTGAGGCTGTTGTCGGTACGGTGTCGCGTTATTTTTGAACCTACTCGATAAAAGTGAACATGGCGTGTATGGAACGTACAGTATGAAAACCATAAACCTCTTGCGCCCATCACTCAAGTTTCATAAAAAGATTTTTCGGTATTTATTGATATAATAATTGGGACGAAATGAGCTGATTTTTGCCTGCTCGCAGGAAGCACCTATGAGCACTTTTGGAGATAATGCAATAGATTTGTCAGATCACGCTTGCAGCAATGAAACAGGACAAAACAAAATTTCAAAGAGAGAAAATATCCACACGTGATGATTTTCAGCACGCAGTTTTTCAAATGTGAAGAAAAGAAATATTTGACCGACGTCCGTAAATAGAAAATACCGCAATACTTACTGGAGGTAATTGCTACGCTGTATGCAGGCTGGAGGCAGTGATTACTACGGCACAATGGCGTAATTCAAAGCTAATCGCTTTTTGCACATCGGCAGAACGCACTGCACTCAATCAACAGGCAGTGCGAAAACTGCACATGATCTAAAAAGCCTAAAAGCCAAACTCCAGCTTCGTCTGGGTCAGCTGGTTTATTCGATTCGCTACTATTCTTTTCAATTTCGCTGGCTGCCGTGTCGCTACCAAAATCCATCTTCAGGGCAAACTCTCAAACTCAGCCTGCATTTCTTTGACAAGTTTAAGTAAATTTCCCTGATCAAGACGCTGCAAAAACTCTTGGCACTTTGCTGGCGAAAGTGCGAAATCAGATGCTGGAGCTGTTGCCTCATCATCACGGAGAGCTTTTGCGTCAGCGGCTGCAACTATAAAACCATAGGTTTCTTTTCCGATTCAGCTGATATTCAAACCTCAATGTCGGTTTTGCTTCATGTGCTAAACCTAAAAGTCCCCATTTCATATATGAAGGCGTTTGTCCAAAAGAGCTTTTTCTTGTCGCATTTGTTTCATTCAGCTCGCGCCATTTTAAAGCCTCCAAATATTGTGGTTTATAGCTTTAATCATAATTTGGCGTGCATCATAATCAGCAATCAAATATGTATCGCCAGTAGCAACGATGATGAAACGCAAGTGTAATATTTGTCCTCCAGCTCAAAAGAAAGAAAAGCTCTCGTGGTAGAGAGTTCTTTTACCCTGAGGCACAATCGCTGCGTGACTTTATCAAGACTCACTGGAGTCAAAATCGCCCAAAAAGTTCTCGTCTGAACAGTTTTGCACGATCAAAACAGTAACAAAAACGCAAACCAAAATATCAGTTATTTTTCACTTAAAGCACCCTTACCAACGTAATTTACGGTTTCCTAAAATCTTGGCGTAGAAACAGCAGCACTATTACTGGTAGAACAATCAAAGAAATGCTATAAGTTACGGATAAATCATCAAAATACTTAGCAGCTACATAAATCGATTGCAACTGCAGATTAATGAAATAAGCACTTCATTCACTGAAAATTAACATCTTGACTTTTCAGATTTTCGTATAATACGTACCGTCAATGTCGAAAAAGCTTTTATTCAAAGTAGAATGACACATTGAAGATTGTATCAAGGTCAAAGGTGTCGGACGCGTTACCGAAATTTCAATATGGAAGTTGACAACCAAATTATTCAGTATTATGTTGTATTTTAACCGAAGTTGACGCATGACGGTTTTAATCCACGACGGAACACGCGAGCGCGTGGACTTCGTTCGGTGTTTCAAGGAAAGGCAGAAACTGCGCTTGAGTGGCCGCTGAGGCCTGACGCGATGCCAGCAGATTGAGGTAGCGTTATCAAATGGAATATGGGCCTTTTCAAAAGCGGAAGAATTTTTGGATGTGTGTTCCGTGTTTCAGACAATTTGTATCATCGTGGAAAGGTTGGTTAAGAGCTGCTCGATTGGGAGCTGCATGAAAAGTTACGTATCAAAATTTTCAAGACGAAATTGTTGCAGTGCTCAAAATTACCGCTCAAGAAGCTGAAATGAGAGTGCACAAAGCTCTGGTGCCGTTTCCTGCAAAACGAGCCACACAGTATGACGGCGACATTGATGACGATATTTTTGAGAGATGATGAGTTTGACGACGGGCTTTGACGCTATGGAGAGCGATATTCCGTTATTTTTGTGCTGTGCTGGAAAATCTGCACAGCTTCGGCAGCGGCACAAAAAGGTGTTACCGCTCAAATACTTCGTCAAATGCCTGATGCAAAATATCTCCCGTGCTGTCCGGGTGCCGTTGCGAAATTTTGAAACACTCAGAGTAGAGCGCTAGTATGATTAGCAATTCCGCGAGGACACACGCAGAGACGTGCAAGCCCATAACTTCAAATCCGATAGCCGAACAAAACATCTTCACGTCGTAGACGCACCTCTCTGCTTCATATTCTCTCAACATCACCGGAAGTCTTGGGTTCATTGTAAACGCCTACTCGACAACAGTCCGTGCTTGAAGGTTTACGCTTTTTGAACACGGTAGCTGAGACGTCAAAAACCAAGTATGTTTTGATTCACGATCTTAACGCACGTCCTCTTCTGGAGCTCATACACAATATGTGATGACAGTTCCGCAATTTGATGCGGTTATTCCAGTTGCCTGTCACCGACACGCAGGAAGTATATCGGCGAGGATTTTGCGTTTGTGAAAGGAAATATTTCACGCAGCAAAGGCAGCGTGCCCGATTGCAAACCATGCCAAAGCATTTACGGCTTTAGCGAAATATATTTGGCACATGCAAAGCAAATCCTCACTATACCGACGATGGTGGTGAATTGTGAAAGTGCTTAGATGCGCGCGTAATTGAAGGTGAGCTTACATATATTACATATCAGAGGTGCCTCCGATATGATTTCTATAAAAGACACCTTCCTCAGCTCAAAATAGGTTTTGGTTACGATATGTTCATCGTTTGGTAAAAAGGACGAAAACTCATTTATCGGTGGCGTGCAAATCGAGCGAAGCGAAAAGGTTTTAGCTCATTCGGATGGCGATGTTCTCCTCCACGCTATCACCCGATGCACTTCTTGGTGCAGCAAGTTTTTCTCGGTTGCCATGCTTTTCACCTAGCGATGTGCGCTTGAAGAAACGCCAACTCAGGTGAATTACTAGCGTGGACGGAATGTGTCAGCGAAGAGCGGTCGAGTACGAAATTCAAAATATGGATTGCACGTTTTGGTGATACGAGCACCAAAGCTTTTTGCACTTATGTCGCGACGCAATTCAAGAACTCAATTGCTGCTGAGATATTGGGCATCCAAAAACATCAGAAGTCTTTATCCAAGAGCTAAAACGGCAGAAAAAGTTAGAATTGCGGTCGGCGAAAGGCAAAGCTATCGAAAGCATTCGCGACGGATTTTGCTTTCAGACGCAGTACGCATGAAAACCCAGGTAGTGTTTTAAAACCGCATCCGTGGCGACATGGACGTCGCCTGTTAGAAGTCCACGATGTTTGCGTGAAGCAAACTGAGAAGTTCAAGAATCGCACGGAGACTGCAGGCTTTTGGCGTGTCGTAGAATGTTTCGTCAGGATAGGAACCTAAAATCCGCAAGGATTTTTAGGTTCAACTCAGTGCACTTTTCGGTGAATGATGACAATGGCACTTCAGTTTCAGTCAACTTGTGATTTTCGTGTGGCTTGACCTAACGCGAGCGGTGCAGTTCAGACTTTTCAGTGAAACGCTCGATAGCCAAAGTCAGCAAATGCATAATAAGCTCGTCGTAAAGGCATTCCAGATGCGATGCACATTTTCGGAACATTGAAATCGACGTAAAAGCCAGGAATTGTGTTGACTTCATTGAGGTAAATATTTCCGTTAAAGCTTTGTCAAGAGTCAACCGCGAAAAACCTTAAGCTCGAGAGCGGTATAGGCTGAGTGCAAAAGCGAGCGTATCGTTTTTACGTTGCTCAACCACGTAATGTCGGCTGGAATTTCCAATCTAGCTCCGTCAGGGTCACGTACTTCGCATCGTAATCATAAAAATCATGCGAGCTGTACTTTCGCCTGGAATGTATGCAGTTAGTTTTTCGTTTGCCAGTAACTGAACACTCAATTTCTCTCGCGTGCATAAACATTTCAAAAGCACTTTTTCATCCCACAAAAAAGCTGCTTCAACACTTGCAAAAGTTCCTTTCGGTTTTTGCCATGCTTGCACCTACAGAACTTCCTGCACTACTTGGCTTGACAAAAATCGGATATTCTAAATCGCGTTCAGCGGCTGATAATGCTCAACTTCATTATCCCACGCTTCCTTTGAAACAGAAACAAACGGCACAATCGGAAGTCCATTTGCACGCCAGATAATTTTGTTTTTTCTTTTTATCCATTGCGGCTGCTTCCAACACACCGGAGCCAACATAAGGCATTAAGCGTCAAGAAGCCTGCAAAATTCCATCTTCACCGAATAGAGCCATGCATCACGGAAAGACAACATCAGTTCTGATATTTTTATCTTTGGTGAAAAATGCTTTCTCTGAACTTCCGCCAGACGTTAAAAACTTCATTACTTTCATCGATGTATGCAGCACTGCGTTGCTGTCGTTTTAATTCGAGAGCAAGTTCTGCGTCTGGCTCAGCGATTAGCTTTTGACACGCAATCAAATTTATATTATGCTCTTCTGAAATATTTCTCACTACCGAAGAAGCCGAAGCAAGTGACACTTCATGCTCAGTAGATTTACCGCCATACAAAAGTCAGTAATATTCATAGCTTCAATCCTTTACAGTTTTAAGTGAAGCTCATCCAACTGTTTTTGAGTCAACTTCACTCGGGCTTTCATCGAGCGGCGAATATGCGAAAGTATTTTTCGAATGCAATCACTTTGAGTTAGAGGCTTCACCTGCCATTATTAGCATCAGAGGCGGTCAAGTCCGGGTGCGATACCTCGTAGGTGACGGTCCAAACTTAAAGGCGTGTTAAAAAGCCGAACTTGGTTTCAGCTTCAGCTTCGTCGTCGACAATGAAAAATGCGTGCAATTCTGCATTGTGAATACAGAATGAACCCGACCAAGCTCGCAACCGTTCAAAACTAAATCGTACAGGTCGCCTTTTACACTTGCTGGATCACTTTCAAAGCGTCGGAAGATATTTTCTCTCGGTGCCGAAAAACATGTGATGGGCTGCTTTCCCATTTTTGCTCGTCTTCATCCATCTCAAGCGGAAAATCTACAATCCATACCAGGCAATTCGTCTGGCTTGGTTAGGTTCAAATCGTTTTCCAAGTTTTGAGCAACAGCACCGAGACTTGTACAGACGGCTTTTGGATTTTTATCTGCAACAGAATAAAAGTAAGTCGCCGTTTTCAAAGTTTGGTTTGGAGGCGACGTCGGCTTCTTCTACCTGCATTTTGCGATGCCACCTTGAACTGATTGTTTTCAACTTTCATCCAAGCTAAACCTTGTGCTTTAGAAAATTTTCCATGCGGTGCTTTTCAGCTCCTCTATTTTGCACTGTAATTTTCCGCTGCTCCATTCACAACCAAGGCTTTTTATAATTCCACCTGCATCAGTTACAGGTTTTGAAAAGTATAAAATCTGCAAGCGAACTCATAAACAGGAAGCATCTTGCATTTTCATATCAAAAACGCAAATCTGGTTTATCTGTACCATAAGCAGAAATCGCATCATCATAACTTATTCGTTCAAAGTAGTGTTGTTCAAGCTCAACGTTAAGCGAGTGCTTAAAATGTGTCTCATCATTTCTTCGGTTATATTTAATACATCTTCACGCGACAGCAAAAACTCATTTCAATATCTATTTGTGTAAACTCTGGTTGCGCCTATCTCGCGTGCATCTTCGTCTCGATAACATCTAGCAAATTTGAAAATATTTATCAAAGCCTGCAACCATTAAAAATTTGTTTATACAACTGAGGCGATTGCGGAAGGCATGAAATTTTTGCGATGCAAACGTGCTGTACTATAGTCCCTTCACCTTTCAGGTGTAGATTTAATAAACGTTGGTGTTCCAAAAAGCCTCGGCTTGTCAAAAACTCACGCACAAAAACTCACCTTTGAGCGAAGAATAATATGCTCCTGCATCGCTTGCGAGCGTAAATCCAAAATAACGATACTTCAGCGCAAATCTTCGTTTGCATTTGTACGCTCTTCAATTTTGAAACGGAAGCACATCACTCGGAAAGGATTTCTAATCGCTCGGCTTTTCTGATATCGCCTGTTGCCATCTCAGGATTTTTCATTGGATCTGGATTTCATTGCCGTTGCTGCAGCGATACGGTATTATTTTGATTTGTGCTGCAACGGCTTTTAACTCGTCCGCAGCGTCATCGTCAACAACACCTGCGTTGCGCCATATCGGTCGCGTAAATTGATAAAAATAATTCCGCCGTGGTTTCTGCTGGAACACGCATCCATTTAAAGGTTACTCGCTTTTGCACTATCGTGTTTCGTTAACTCATGCTAAGTTGCGGTACGTTTTCAGACTTTTCCATAACAGCAATTATATCACAGTTACAGCTATCGGTTATTTTAGCAATGTCTTTTTCGCAAGTTAAAATATCGTAATTTATAAAGCTACTTTTCAGAATGTTTTTCATTCGTATATCCGTAGCTCAGGTGGTAAATTTGAATTCGAGCGATACAGAGTCATTAGAGTCTCTAGTTTTGTCTTGCACTTTGTTTTCGGTTTATATTCCTCTGTGTGTATATCACTGAGGTACAAATGTTATATTAAGGCTTTTCATATTTTTCGTTAATCCTTTTAGAATATCGTCTTGGCAACACGCAACATTTTGTACAGCTGCTGGATGGTCAACCTGCAATATATGCAATGCCATTTTGAATATTAGCCAAGAACAATGCCCAACAAGTTTTTCTCCGACAATATGCAGCCAAATATCACTCTGATTTCCGCTTCGGAATTTCTTTCCATAAAATGAAATAAGTTCAAGCTTTCTACTATATTTCTCCATAGCTCTATTTTTTGTAAACCTTTCCAAAAGTGAAATACGAGTGCAGCTACGTAAGTTATTCTAAGCTATTCAACGCAGCTTCATCTGCCATACACGCAATATGAATTGTGTAAATAACTTCAATAATCGTCAAGTACGCTTGCAAGCTATGCGTTAATAATTTCGATGCTACGTTGACTTCTATTACGCATAGTTATACCCACTATAAAATAAAAAGCAAAAGAACAAAAGCATTCGATCATTTCTTCAATCAATTTTGATAATTCATAAGTGCTCGTTTGCTTGCACAAAATAGTATGTCAGGAAAAATTTTGCAATGCGTAAAATTGATGGTGAAACTAAATTCAGCTGGCATAAACACTCCTGAAATAAAAGATAACGCAAGAGATAAAACATTTCCGACAATTCCAAGAATAGAATCCTTTTTAAAAACTTCGTTCAGCATAAATGTAATACTTAAAAACAACTGCAACGATACGCGCTGCAATTAAAAGCGTAAACGCCTATTGGTACGCCAGAAATTTGCTTTCCATTGAAAAAGCAACCTGCAGCTCACTATGCCTGCTAAAATACAAAAACACAACGGTAAGCTGCGCAGAGAAATTTTTCAATTGCAAATCAGATCGATGAAACAGGCGAAAACAGAATTGCGTATTTTTATCGTAGGGCGTTGCAATATCACCCAGCCGACTAAATTCAACACAGCGAAAAAGAAAAACCATGCAAACACATTAAAAGAAAGTATTTTAAACCACGAGCTAATTCCGACCTGTTGTTTTTGAATTTATCTGATGCACAGAAATTGTTTCACTGAGAACATTACGTAGCTTTTTCAAAATCAAATTTATTTTCATGTTTTAATATCTCGGCAAACAACAAAAACTTTTTGAATTTGTCATCAAGATAGCATTTTGTGTCCTGTCATCTTCAAACTGATAACACATTCTGTTCCATGGTTCATTTTTTCTTCCATATCTTTTGAATGACAATTCCTGCATTAATATTTCCTAACGATATTTCTTTCTTTATTTGCGACATAATTTCTACATCATCACTCAAAGAATTATATTCAGTAACATTGTGTTTTGTTTTTAGATGTTGAATTAAATTTTTCAGAAAGCTCTGAATTATCATTATTCTATAACAATAATTTTTCAAAACAGGCTCAGAAAATTCCGCAACGCGATCGTTTTGAGCCCGATGGAAATAACATACTCACTAGTAAAAAACGCATCGAGTAAATCCACAAGCATTACTGTCAAACAACACGCAAAAAGTATAAACTATCATATTGAACCTTCCTTGCATTTCAAAATTGCAATTAAAAATAAAGATGTTGCACCAATAAATACAATTCCAAATAAATGTAGCAAATTATACTCCTGTAAAATATTTACATTGTATAAATTATCAGTTAAAAGTAGATTGAGTTTATTTTATTTGAGAAGCGGAATGTGTTTATCGATAACAGAGTTTAACTGCTGGACTCATCATTCCAGATAAAAACGCAAGACCCAGCGAAGAAAAATACGAGAACATAGTTTACCGTTTTCATCACCAAAAGGAGTGAACCGATAAATATTCCGTAAGTTGCTCCAAAAATATTTGCAATAAGCAACACTGCCAATGTCATACTCAAGTTATTGATAAACTGAATTTTCAAAACATGGGTAACAAACAGAATATATAAAATATTTGACGCAAAAATTAAACAAAGCATAAAATGCAATTCCAGATATGTATGAGTACAAATCTATTCAAAAGGTGTTGTTGAAATTCTCGCTCAAGTTTTGAAATATTTGCCTGCATAAAAACGAGAGCGAAATTGCACCGAACATTCCGTAAAGTGCAACCATGGAAAAGTAGCAGATAAAATAAAATCAATGGAGAATTATTTTTGATTTACTGTTTTAATATATTCTTTATTATAATCCAGCGGATCAATTGGAACACCGAGTGCATAAGATTGCTTTAGTTGCTCAAGCACACTTTTTACATAATGGATTGATTAATTTCGTCATCGATTACACGCAGCGAAAAATCTTTTGTGAACAAAGCCTGCAATCATTTTATTATTCAATGCTTCATCGGCATTCCTTCTGTAACTTCATGAACATCAAGAATAGAAACAAAAAGCGGAAAACAGCAAAAGGATTGTCCGCTTCAATTCCAACTGTAATTTTATTTGTAGAAAAATTAAACATTGACGAAAAATGCTGCAACATAAAGTGATGCTAGCAAAAATTGGATACAGCACTGTCCAAGGTCCGTCCCTTGACCGAAGCATCAAACGGGCATTATACATAAACTAATCTTAAAAACATTATTTGTCCCTCAAATCTTTTTCAGTCAATTCAAAAAGTATCATTCAATGTCGGACGCTCTGAATATAATTTTGTGTAGTGCAAATTTTCCGCATTGATAAATCAAAATCAACTCATTCAAATTGTTCACCAGATTACTCAAACGTAATCAAATAATCATTTGTCCTTTTTACAACATCAAGCACATGAGAAATATTTTTATCTTTTGCTCGATATTATCAGCACATCTACAAAATCAATAATAATTTTTCACGTATTCGAGTTCATGTTTTTCAATTCGTCCAATGTTCCGTTCACCAATAGTTTTTCCGTTATCCATAATCACAATGCGGTCGCATAATTCTTCCACTTCTTCGAGGTAATGCGTCGTGTACACGATTGCGCTTCCGCTTTGTGAGAGCGTTTTAATCCCGAAAGAATAAAGTTGCTGGCTTTTGTGCGTCAACGGCAACAGTGGGTTCGTCCATAAAAATAAGTTCTGGCTTATGTGCACAGTCGCACGCAATGTTAAGTCTGCGTAATAATCCGCCCGAAAGTTTTTCGCACGATATTTTTTATAGTTTTGTAAACCGACAAATTCAATAGCTTCGTTTACCAAAGTTTTTCGCTTTTGCAGAATCAGTTACATATAATCCACAAAAAGTAATCAATATTTTTCTTGCACAGTAAAAATCGTAAAAATAGCGACACTATCTTGTGGGACAAGTCCAATTCGCTTTTTATGTCAATGGCGGTTTGCGTCATCGACTCTCCAAATATTGTTATCTCACCTGCGTCAGATTTCAAAATTCGACAGAGATGCAGTTAGTGCAGTTGTTTTCTGTCGAACCATTCGGACACCAAAAGTCCAAGTACTTCGCCCTGCTCAACTTCAAAATTAAAAATGGTCTAACGCATCTTTTAGCAGCGTTTTACTAAATCCTTTACAGTTAAAATCATATACTACACAATCCTCCAAAAGCTTTATCATTATATATATTTTTGTCAATAGACATTTAGCATCTCCAAAAACTTAATTTTTAGATATTGCCATATTAAATATTAACGATAGTTTTAAATCAAAAACAAATAACAAAAAGCACTCAGCTTTAATTTCACTTTTGAGAAATTCTATCGCTTTAGAATTTTACAATCACCTGATGTTGTTTTTATATGCAATGCACACTCCCGTCTGCATAACTTTCCAGAATTGACCGCTCTCCATTCGTGCTTGTAAACTCATTTGAATAATCGCCTGAGCTTGAACTAAATTGAACTATTAAATCCTGCAATGTCTTCAGGAAGATATAGAATGCAATCGCCAGATGTTGACTGATGAGTAATGTCTGAAATAGGCACAGATAATTTCATTTACAATCACCCGAAGTTGTTTTGCACATCAAATTTAGGACAGGCAACACTTCCAATTATATCTGCCGATGTACCGATAACTGTCATTCCGTTTTCTATTTCTGTATTTTTCAAAGATATATCACCGCTTGTAGTTTGTGAATATATGCTTTTTAATTTCACTACACCAATTCGAGACATCGGATGAAGTGCCTTCAATTTGTACATCAACAGGTTTCGAGGACACAGCAACAATTTTATACGCGTTATAAAATCCAAATAAAATATTGAAATAAATGTTTCTTTTTGTTTTTGCACTTCAATATATAGACATCCGTTTTCATTTCAGATATCTGGTAACATTTCGCTTTTTAACACTACCGACAATTTCTACCGTTACCATATCATCAGTTGCAGGAACAAATTCTATATCACGACTTCTCAATGATGCCTTTATCAAAAGTTATCTCGTCTGCATCAAACGATGTTTTTGTTCAAAATAGATTTTTCTTTTTGTGTCAGCTCAAGCAAACCAGTTAAGATTCGTAATTGTCGGTTTCCACCTTGCATATAAGATTTTTAACTCAAGAACAAAAACCCCAATTATAAAACACGCCAGAACAAACCACGCAACTGCAAGTAAAAAGATATGTCAATTTGTCATTTCCTTTTTCTGTCAGAATACAACACCAAAAGTTGTATCCCTTGCCAACATGCAGAAGCTCCGAGAAAAATTAGCCATGAGATATGCCAACAATTCATGGAAAAGCTAACTACAAAATAAATGAGAACAATTACAATCCAGTAAAAATTCCTTAACGATGATAATAAATACGATTGCTTTATCATCAGGTCTTTCATAAGAGTTACAGTTTCCCTTTTTGAAATACGGCACAAGCTCAAAAGGCATGTACTCATATCTGAATATATTAAAATAGCAGTTGCAACTCCAGCTATTATCAAAAATATCACAACACTGTAACTACCTTTTATATCAAACTCCGAAAAGCAAGAAAATTAAACAGGCAGCAGCAAAAATATACAGTGCAACACTATAAAGCGGTTAAAAATACTTTTTACGTTTTTCTTTTGTTTATATTTTCCGAGATTTCGGAATTAGGCAGTGTAGTTCTTTGATAAGTTCATCAACGTTTCCCTAAGTCGGCAACCCGCCAAACCGTATGCTTCATTTTCGGTTTTGCCTTCTGCACGTAATGCTTCAAATTTGTCATTGAGATCGACAAAGATTTTCATTGCGAAGTTCAATCGCTTTTTGACTTCAGCGGCACACCTTCAAAAAGAAGCTCAACATAGTTTTTGATTTTTCGTTCATAGGTTTCTCCTCCACCATTGCATAAAATCAGGTACAAACGAAGTTTGACATTCATGCAAATTCATTCCATTCACCGACATTTGCGCGATTATAACTTTTTGCCAGCTTTGGTAATTGGAGTAGTATCGACGTCTCGCACCACTGTTACCGTCACCCCAGTATGAAGTTACAAAGCCCAGCCGTTTCTAATCTTCGGAATGCAGTGTACAAAGTTGCTTCAGTTAGTTGAAACAAAGAAGCACTTCGTTGATTGATTTGCTTGTTAATTTTCATAACTGTAGCTGTCACCGTTATACAACTGCCCCAAAGATAAAGTGTATCGGTCAGTCCGCGTAAAATCTCCTGCTTGTTTAGCATAGTTATATTATATCACAATATACCCTAACTTGTCAATATATATAGACATATTGATAGTTTCACTCCGCAATTTCAAATGTGCAAAAATGCCATTAAAAACACCTTAAAGATTTCAGCATTAAATAGCGAAGAAAATATTTTCTATTTTATTAAAGCAGCTTAAAATTTACTATCTGCAACGTCAAAACTGTTAATCGGTTCTGCGTTTCGGTACTTTTGCAAAAGTGATCTCACGCCCGCGGATAAGGTGCTCGGAACTGATACCGTAAGCTATTGAGCGGTCTGCTTCAACGAACGCAGAAATGTGGTCGGCAACACGCACCAGTTTTCCCGTCAATGAGGTTTAAACTCAGGCGTACAGTATTGTGTTTGCAAAGCATTAAAGTCACAGACAATTGTTTTCCCGTTGACCAAAGCCTTGTTTTCAAATTCATCCGCCAGATAGTGCATGACTTTCAGGAATGTAAAAACAATCCATAAGCGGAAACAAATTTTCACCCATGACGAGGTCTTCGATTTGCTTTATCGCTTCGGGAAAATAACCAGTCGCCCGCTTCACAGGGAGAAATAATATCCGCGTAACTGCTTTCAGGTAAATCGTGAAAAGAGCCGCAAAAATTATTGTATTGACGATATTCAGGAAAGTTTAGCGATTTACTTATGAGTAACGTAATCATCGCAACAAAAACGAATGACCAAGCACAGAAGTTTTTCGGCACACGTGACGTTTGATTCCCAGCGTTCTTGAAAACGCAAACGCTCTAGCTCAATAATTAACTTGTACGATTTACCCTTGTTTAAAAATCTTGCAAAACCTTCAAGCTCGTTAAATTCAGCCATATCATCTTTTAAATATTCTTCGATTTTTCCAAGTCTTTCAGCTTCATTTACGATACGCAGAATTTCAAACTCAGCGTACAGTTGCATGCTTGTGTGCAGCACGCAAAACTTGCCTTGTAAGATCATTTTTCAGGTTGCTTAAAAAGATAGTCAGAAAAATTTTCCAAAAATTTTTGTCAGGAATAAGCGGAATGTATTGGTCAAAAATCCACTGATTTATTTTCTCTGCTTCGCTCGGAAATTTTTCGTGAATCATCCGCTGAACAGGCGATTTAATATCACTCAAAAGAGTGCGTCGAAACACTTCAAAAATAGCCCTTCGATTAGCTCATTCCAGCGAATAAAGTTACCTTTCTTCGGACTTTCCGATAAAAACGCAAGGAACATCTTCTCGCCTGCTCTATCCATTTCGGTTAGTTCAAGCGGACGGATAAAAATCATTCCAGCGTTGAATCGAAAAACGCCTCAAACATCCTGAGAATCAGCTTTTTGAAACGAGGCTAGTTATCTCTGTACTTTTTGTGCTTGATTTGTATTCATAACTCATACGGAGCGTTTTCTTTTTGTCTTCACGCTTTTTGCATCTTTATCGAGCTTTTTCCTGCCAAATGCTGATTTTTGCGTTTACTCCTCTGCGTCACCATGCTCGTTCAAAACAAGGTGAAGCCGCCTCAACGCGTTCAAATACATTATAGCACGCTTAAAAGTCCTCCGAAGTACCACCGCCAGTTGCAAGCTCATATTTTTCACGGTGCTGGTCTGCGGATTTTTGCAAAAAGCTTTTTGTCAAACGCAAATGAAAACACAGTGGTTTCGTAATCAGGCGAATACGGATTAAGCCCGTTCTCAGTCGCATCTTTCAAATCAACGATATTTTTCGCAATAGTTGCAAAACGCCCTGAAGCTCAACAAACGACCATCGCCATTTTGTGTTATCTCCGTATGCATCGATAACCATATCAATCGCCAAGCCCAGCTTCCGAATAAGATAGTAACGTTCTTTCATACTGATATTTGCGATGCCAGCCACTTTATCTTTGTAATCCGAAAAATGGAGCATCAATAAAATCGGTAACGATATTTTCAAGATAAATAATGCTTTTTATACAAAGCTTTTCGTGCATCATTCAATGAAACTTCATTCTTGCTTTTGTAATGATGGCAAGCGAAAGTTTATGTTTTGCAAAGGTGCATCGTTGCAGAGGCTAACATATCTTCCGCGAGAACTAAATATTTATATGCAGCCGTTACATCGTCCTGTTTTTGCAAGCAAAGAATAGTTTCTTCACGCGAAACCAATCTATCATCAATTTCACCTTGGTATTTTTCAAGTCGACCATTATATAGCTCTTGTTCTTCTGGAGTTGGCATAATTTTCCTCTAGTCCTTTTGTGCGATACACCTAACCGAAATATATTAGCAAAAATAGTCTAGGCAACCCTATAAAAACCCTCAGTTGTTAAAGATGCCCTCCAGTAAACAAATGTACACAAAGAGTACAATTTTGCCTTTTACGCTTCTTGCATTTTTGAGGCGAAAGGACGCACACCGCTGAAAAAGCAGTGCGAGCAACCGTCAGAGTTGCGGTGTCGGCGATTTGGTACCGCAAAGGTTTTTCGCCACACGGGAAGTTTTTAGTTCTACGCTGGTTAACAAATTGACGGAGTTTTTCAAAATTACACTTTTGAAAAACTCGTTATTATTTATCGATACTACGTCCGTGGCGGTTGAGGCTCAAGCGTAAAGCGAAAAGCTGACCGTTTCACAAAGCAATAATTTTAAAAACTGATTGAAAGTTTTTATAATCTTGGTATACTCACTTTCTGAATTATGTTTAAGTAAATATGTTGCGTGTTTGCAACATATTGTTAATACACTAAAAATAAATGTCTTGATGTACTTGCATGCTTTGTTATGAGCTTGTGAGTTTAATTTACAAAATTGGTGCTTTTTGAAAACTATATTGAAAATTTAGCGGAGCAACGTCTGTGAAAAAGTTGTACTTACTGGCTCTACTGGTCTCATAGGGTAAAGAAGCCAAAACACCGTTACAAATGGCTGGATTTGAAGTTATTGATTTGACACGTAAAGATTGCGATTTGTTAAATCACAATCAAGTTGAAAATTTTTCAAACATCATAAACCTCAGTACTTATTACACTTCGCATGGATTACAGGGAATGGATGTTTATCTGCTTCGGTGAACAATGATTTATGTGATGCAAGTTTTTATGCTAAAGAAAGCATTTTGTGCGAACGGAGGAGAAAGCGAGCCGTATTTTTCTGGAACTTGTTTTGAGGTATGATTTTTCTGATGAACCGTTAAAGGAAAATGCTCCGATAAAACCAAGAGTTTGTATGCACACATGAACTTAATATGATATGTTCAAGTTTCGCCGAGAAGAATAATATATCATACGCATGGGGACGAATTTTACGTTTATGGTCATGATGAGAAACAGGAAAGGCTAACTGCCTATAATAAATCGCTTATTACAAAATGAAATTGCCGTTGTAAATTTTGGACAATTAAAAAGAGACTATATGTACACGGAAGATATTGCAGCTGCATTTTGTAAAATTATTGGATAGTGATATTGTTGGGAATGTCAATGTATGTACAGGTGAAGGCATCACTTTGGAAAGCTATGCAAAAATGATTGCAAAAATTACACAAAGAAAATCTATTGAAGATTCACCATGCTTTAACTGATCAGCCGTTGAATATTATCGGTGATAATACTATATTAACAAAGCGTGTTGGTTATACCGAAGTATGATTATAGCACCGCGTTGAATAACATATTATCCAGATTGTTATAACACCTTTGAGGAGTTAAGAATGTCATATAAAATACTCAATAGTACTTCCGACTTTTAAACGACAGTATGGAGTATTTACCGACTGTGTCGAAACTATTATATCTCAGAATTATACAGACTATGAATTACTCATAAGTAATAATTGCTCCGATGATGGAACTTCTGAGTACTTAGAAAACGCTAAAAGCAAACCCGCAAGTTAAAGTCATTCAGCCTGAAACACGGCTTACTCTTGGCGAGCATTGGGATTTTTGCCGTTTCGCATGCTCAAAGCGAGAATGGGTATACGGTATTGAGTAGCGATGATGGCGTTATGCCTTATAAGTTACTTGATAAGTTAATTGATATTGCTGCATATCAACATCATAAAATCAAATCGTGCATATTATTTTTTGGGAAAAATAAAGATGTTATAGAAACGTATGAAACAGTTTTCATAGGTTATAATGCTACAGCAGAAATTCGCATTTTATCATGTAAAGGTATACTCAAAGAGTACTTTATCGCGATGGAAGTAAATGTTTTTGACATACCTCAAATGTATACTACATCAATATTTCATCGTAGTAGTGTGGAAAAAGCTCGACGAGACCAAACTTCAAAATAATTCAAAACAATATCCTCCAAGATATTTATTTGGGCTTGCTTGGTTGTCTATGCGAAGATAAGTATCTCGCATTGCAGTATTCCGATAGGTTGGGTCGGAACACAGTTCTGGTCAAAGTCATGGACTGATTTTGACGAACATGCAAGTCTTGATGATTTTTAAAAAGCTATTGAATGAACACAATAAGTTTAACGAGTACTATAATGATTTTATGTATCATTATACAGGTTACACGTGGGTGCATTCATTGCTCTTGCTAGTGCAATTCTGTATATTTACAAAATTTAATTATACCGATATTACTCTACCAGATGAATTTGATTTAAAATAAACAAGAGAATTTAACTGCTGTTTTTATGCTGTACAATTTTATACTAGGCATGGATGAAGATAACAGAAAGCGTAGATTGATGTTTTGGGATTTGGTGAACCACTATAAAATAGATCAAAAACATTTATCGCTGGTTTCAATAAACAGCAATATGAGCTAGACCATTTCAAAATGTGTTTCCAACATTTTAATAAATGTAGTTCGTAAAAATAAAACGATTGACAAATGTATTGCCTCACCAATTTTTCGATTTATCAAAAATTTTTAATGATGCAAATCGATTTCTAAATATGCGGGATGTAAATAAATTTATTTATAGTAACACTGACATAAATAAAATGCTTGAAAGTATATAGCATATGTATATACTATAGAAATAGGAATGTTAAAAACATGAATAAAAACAATAAAAAGATTTTAAAAACCCATATAGAAACCGTATAGTTGGTTAATGAAAGATAAAGAGTGTTGGAGAAAGTTTTTATCTACAGTAAGCTGTAGTGTACGCAACTAAGCGACTTTATAAGAAAACACTTGGTATGAAACTTGATTTGAAAAATCCAAAAAGCTTAAAATGGAAAAAGAGCAGTGTTGAAGTTAAATACGTATTACAAAAATTCTGCTTGTAACCGGAGTGTCGACAAATATTTGGTGCGAAAATTATATCAAGAGGGCTGGTTGCGAAGAGATTTTGAACGAGCTTTTTAGGGTGTGTGGAGTAGTCCAGATGAAATTGACTGACGCCTTGCCTAATCAATTCGTTCTCAAATGTAATCATGGCTGTGGATATAATATCATTTGCAGAGATAAGTCAGTTAAATGTTGATGAAACAGCTTTGCATGACTTGGTTAAAACAAGATTATTGCTTACAGAAACACAGCATAAATTTATCAATATTATTGCGGAAAATTTATCAAAACGCAAAGATAGCACAGTACCAGAAGACTATAAGTTTTTGTGTTAATGGGGTACCTGAATGTGTTATGCGTTTGCACGGAACGTGCAACAGGGAAAGCTCGAAGTACTTCATTTTGATCGGCTTGGCTACAATATCATCCAGAATTTTTATCTGAAACCGACCGAAGAAGAAATGCAACTAGATGATGCAATTAAATCAAAAATCCCGCAGAACATAGATGTAATGTTTGATTATGCAGAAAAAGCTTGCAAAAGCCTTTCCCTTTTGTGCGTGTTGATTTTTATCATGCAGATAACAAAAGTTATCTTTGGAGAATTAACTGTCAAGTGGCGGTTTTGAGAATGAAGGTTATGCAATGCGTAATTCTGATATTGACTAGGTAAACCTGTAGTGGAGAACTCAGAATGTTTGATGTACCTATTTTTATTTATTGTTTTTCGACGTTTGGCTCCCATACAGAGGTGTTCTCACAAATACGGAAAAATGGCAACGAGAGCAGTTGTTTTATGTTAGCAGCTGATGTCGCAGAATTAGTGTTGCTGGTGAAGCACAACAATGTAATGAAGTGAGATTGATTTTAGCTTCTGTTGATTGGGATTGCAATGTTGAAACAAGATTTTTAGAACAAAACGTAGGCTGTGAGTATGCCGTTACAAAACTGCGCTTGAAGTGGTCTAATGTTGAGGCAGGAATACTGGAAGATGACTGTTATCCTGATTTATCTTTTTCCATATTGCCAGGAGCTTCTACAAAAGTATGCCGATAATACAAATATTCAGAATGATTTCTGGTCAGAAATAATATTACTAAATATCATCTGAGAAAAGCAAAGTTATTATTTTACCACTGGCGGAGGTATCTGGGGCTGAGCGACTTGGAAACGTATGAAGTTGAAGCTTTTTAATGCAGATGCAATTTTCTGCAGAAAGAGAGTTGTACCAAAAAGCTACTTGCTTTTTACCAAAAGACCCAGCCGAGATCAAGCTAATTGCAAAGGAAGCTCAGATAACTGCAAGTGCAAATTATTCTGCGTAGGGGATTTCAGTGGGGGAATACAGGGCAAACTAAATGAGCAACTTGCAATTACGCCTTCGGTAAATATGATTGCAGAATATCGGTTTTGACGTTGATGGTACGCACGTTGCGGAAAACGAAATGATTTTGCAAAACTAAAAACTATGCCATTTCCTCTTCAGCATCCTGAAAAAGTTGAAGTGTCGTATGAGCTTTTCTAAAAAGATTGCTAATTTTATTATCTTGCCTGCACCGCTACTGAATAGGGTTAAAGTATTTATAGAGCGATTAAATCAATCTTCCATGGTGTTGTGCGTTTAATTCAAAAAGCGAAATATTAAGACGAAATAAATCAAAATGAAACATTTGCTACTTATGGTTTTTGGACAGAGCGGTGATTGAGCGTTTAACAGTTGATTTTATAAACTACTGCAAAAATGATTGCAATGGTGTATGTAGCATGTGTCCAAAAAGGCGATGGTGAGTTGCTTTCTCTTTTTGGAAATACCAAACGAAAATATTTTTGAAGTAGGCATGACGACTCTTCTGCGCAAACTTTTTAGATGGTATTAAAAACTTGAAGACTTGAAACGGAAACTGCCACCTGAACTTTTATGTCATTAGCCAAGGTGAAGTACCTAACTCATTGTCCCGTGGGTTTTAAAAGAGTCACTATGTGTTAGTAGTTGAGCACAACACAAAACTTTTGTAAAAATGAGAGGTCTTATGGCTAAAGGACTTTTTACATACTTGAAGTAAAGCTTTTCTATACACGTGCAAAGAAAATCATTGCAGTTACTGATAGCGTAAAAGATTCATTTTACAATCTTTGCCATCTAAAAAGAATAATATTAAAATAATATATAACTATTTTGACTTTAATGCGATATGTGATAAAGCCTCACGAAGAAATCACCGAAAAAGAATTTGTTAATTATGACGGGGTTCGATCTCGTTACTGTTGGAAGATTATTTAATGCAAAAGATCACACTCACGATGCTGGGCAAAGCATTTCAGATTATTATTCGGAAATTGATGACGGCTTTTTATAATTGGTGAAGGCGAAGAAAAATATCGAGCAATTTATCGCCTGCAACAATTTACAAAAGCAATGTACTTGGCAGAAAAACTAATCCATACAAATATACGAAGCGTGCCGACCTTTTTATGTGTCATCTATTTACGAAGGCTTTTGGATTAGTTTTATATGAGATCACTTATTGTCGGAACTAGAAGTCGTAACAACGGATCTCAACTGGCGATATGAAAACATATTACGCCCGATTGTGGTGCGGTTGTTGCAAAGTCCGATTATGCGCGATGGCAGAAAAAGCAATCGATTTGATTAAAGGCAAAAGTACGCGATCAAAAACGCTTCCAGAACATTTCAAGCAGTTTAGATTAGAGTATGCAGTTGCGGGAATACTTTCTATTTTGAAAGTTAGCCGAAACGCAATTACTCTCAAAGCCACATTTAGTGCAGTGAAAAACAATTATGCAAATGCTTGCACAGAAATTGCGTGTATTTATTCTTTCGAAGTTTATGCGTCAATTTCTTCCAAAAGATTTTCATAATAAAAGTCTCGACGTTCTGGTGTATTTTCCCATATAAAAATTCCAGAACTTGTAAACTTTTTCGACAGCTTGTGTATTCACAGGCAACAAAACGAATATCCGAACCGATAAATTGTTTAAACTCACTCGGATTTATTTCACCAAGTCCTTTGAGCGCTGTGATTTCGCCCTGAGGCACCAAGACGTTTCACTTCCGCATCTCGCTCTTTTTCAGAATAACAATAACACGTTTCCTTTTTGTCCTCGACACGGAAAAGCGGCGTTTCCAAAATGTAAACTCTTCCGCTTGTAACAAGCTCTTCAAAAATAAAGCAAAAGAAAGTGAGCATTAAGTTGCGAATATGATAGCCGTCGTTATCGGCATCTGTCGCGATAATTATTTTTGAATAGCGTAATCCTTCCGTGTCATTTTCAATACCGAGTGCCATCATAAGATTATAAAGCTCAGCATTTTTGTAAATTTCGAACGTGTCTTTCCGATTACATATTTGCAGGCTTTCCGCGAAGAGAAAATTGCCTGCGTCAACACATCCCCGACATGCGACCATTGAACCTGAAGCAGAATCGCCTTCCGTTATAAAAATCATCGAATCTTCGCCGTATTGTTTGTCGCCCAAATGAAACTTGCAAAATCTTTTGAGCTTCGGTATTTTGATTGAAATCTTTTTTGCACGGTGCGGGCTTCTTTTTATAGCCGTCAACTCTGTGCGAAGTTTTTCATTCCGAGATAATTTTTCTTCAAGCTTCTTTTGCAATATCCGAGATTTGCAGCCATTCCAACAACTAGCCGACATTGTGTCATTTACAATCCAACTGCGAATTTCCGTGTTGCCGAGTTTATGTTTGACTTTCAAAAACTGGTGACTGCACTTTTTACAGAAATTGCTGCAACAAACCTTCTCTGAATATCTTCCGTTTTATAATTCTTGCGATAGTATGCATTTACACCTTTTACCAAACCTTCTTTGAAAGCCGACAAGTGCGTGCCACCGTCGGAAGTGTACTGACCGTTAACAAATGAAAAATATGTTTCACCATAATTATACGTGTGCGAAAAAGCAAATTCCAATTTTTGTTCGGTAAAGTGCGGGAAACTTCATAAAGCGTTTCATTTCCAAATGTTGTCAGCCAACAAATCAACTAAACCGTTTTCGGATTTGAACGTATTTCCGTTGAGAGCGACAATGTAAGTCCAGTATTCAAATACGCATAATTCCAAATTCGCTTTCGATAAAAGTCTATATTAAATTTGTAATCAGGAAAAATTTCATCATCAGGAATAAATTCAACGAGCGTTCCATATTTCAGGTTTTTACCTTTCCTGCTTTTTCACTTTTGAGAATGCTCGTTCAAATATCGCTTCAAAACATTTTTCCATCGCGAACTGAAACAACGCGAAACCATTTTGAAAGAGCGTTCACAGCTTTGTATACCGACGCCATTTAAACCGACTGAAAACTCGAAACACTTCACTGTCGTATTTTGCTCCAGTGTTAATAATCGAAACGCACTCGACAACTTTTTCGCGAGCGGAATGCAGCGCCCATAGTCACTACGCACACTCACTTTGTTATCTGCAATGGCAACATCGACGCGGTTTCCGTTTCCCATTACTAAACTCATCAATAGAATTATCAATTACTTCTTTGACCAAAATATAAATACCGTCATCTGGATTATCTCCGTTACCTAGCCGTCCGATATACATACCAGTGCGAAGCCTAATATGTTCAAGCCGAACTAAGCGTTTTTATTTTTGATTCATCATATATTGCCTTTAGCCATAAATACTCGCAGTCAATCGTGCCGCCAAAACTATTTAAGTCCGACATCATACCACGAAGTACAAAACAAGACGTTTTGTTGTGACTCAATCACCTTCAAAAATAAAAACATCCTGAACAAAAGTATCTTGCATTTGTAAACGGCTAAAAGTTTATCCACAGGGCGAATTACATTCGCCCTACTTGTGCCATAAGCTAAATACGCTCTGGCAAATAGGCTTTAACCTAACAAATAGCTTTACCGTTTTTAATTGATTTTATCTCGGATTGTAACTTGCGGTATTTTGTGCATATAATCTGAAAAGTTATGGTGGCGCTACTCGCGTGCTTTTCTAGAAGTTAAATATGATGAGGAATGCAAATGGAAAAATCAGTACACTTTTATAAATTTAATTACTGACGTTTTTAATAAAACTCAAATTCCAATGTCGCCTGAGATTTGGGAAAAAGCTTTAGAGACTTAACTTGAATGCTAAACTTGGAAGTTTAGGAAGAGACTCCAGCAGCAACAATCGGTGCAAGATTACATATGGACATAAAGGAAAATAATTCAGAAAAGCAAGTTTATTCAAGTTTCAAAAAGACCTTCGAGATTTATATTGAGGAGCTTGAATATCAGTTCTGAAGTAATTCAAGACGAAATTGAAAAAGAAGAGATTGAGGGTAGATAGCACGAGCAACTTAATGAAAGAGATCTTCACCCCTTTACTTTGTAAAATATGTTTATACAAATCTGCATTTCAATTGTTACACAAAAACAATTTATCAAGAAAAATTCCAGTGAGGAAATCAAAAGGCTATAATGAATGGTTACATCCAGATTTAGTTGGAGTTTACTATCCTTTCAGTGATTATTCAAAGGTAACAATGGATTTACAAAAATCATTAAATGTAAACTCGATAAAAATTATTTTCATTTGAAATGAAAAACATTTAAATTATTCAAATTTGAGGCAATACTTTTTCGTTGTCTTGAATTCCAGTTGGGCAAATGAAGGATATTTAGTTTGCCTTTAAAATAGATGAAGATTTAGAATTTAAAAATGAATTACAACGACTGACTAACGCTTTCGGAATTGGTGTAATCAAATTGAGTGCAGAAAATATAAATGAATCAGAAATAATTTGTACTGCATGATACAATGAAAATATTGATTGGGAGACACTAGATAGACTAGTTGAAGACTCTCCTGACTTTAAAAATTTCTTACAGACTTAATGGAAGATAATGTCTCTTGGAAAAAGTTAAAAGTAATTATGATAAAGTTATAGATGATGATGAGTACGTAAAAATATTTAAAAAGAAAAATATAATATAACGTCAAAAGCAAGCTCAGGAAGTTACAAAGTAGTTCTCACCTGCTTGAAAAATAATAGAAAAAGTGTATATAGTAAAAATATGTTACGCGAAACACTTTCACAGCTTGCAGGACTTTTTAGAAGTTATGTAGTTCTGGTCTGCATTTTCAGCATGGTTTATTTGTCAGTTGGCGAAGTCGCTCATTGCATTTATTCAATCGCCCGATAAAAAGATAAGACAGCTTTTCCAAAAGTTCGGTTCTACTGGTGGTATGCCATCGAGTCACAGTGCCGTCGTTGCAGCTCTTTCACTTGCAGTCGGTTTTAGCGAGGGCTTCAACAGCAATCTCGTTTATTATCGCCTTTTTGGCAACTATCGTTATACGCGATGTGGTCGGTGTCCGCCTTTCAAGCGGAATTCAGGGCAAAGACGTTAAACCCACTTGGTGGCAAAGATGTCGGAAAAACTGGGGTTTGACTTTTCTCCAGTTCGTGAAGTCAATGGACACACATGCTATGAAGTTTGTGTCGGTGCATTAATCGGATTTTTGCAGCGATTATTTGTGTAAATATAGCTTTTATATGGCTGACGCGGTAATTTTCCAATGCGAAACAACCTTCTTGTGAAACTGTTTATATTAGGCTTTATATTTTGGCCGCTCTTGATGTTGGTTTTTGTAACATCGTAACTTTTTCCCAAAATAAAACTCGACGGCTTTTTACAGGCAAAAATTGCTAACCACTCCGCCGATGCGAAATTTTTGCACAGCTACAGGAAAATTTTCAGGAGCGTAACAAGTGAAAGTTTTGCGATCTCGCTCATTGGCTTTTGATAACAACAATAAAAGAACGGCTAGCATATTTCACGGATGAAAATTTTTATAAGCGATGGTCGATGATAATCTTTGAGACAGTATACATAAAGCTAGCACGCAATCCGCTCAATCACATCTGCTTATACTGCATAAATACACCGATGAATTTTTGTGAAGAAAATTTTTACCGCATATTGTTTCGTTTTTGATATGTAGTATTTTTGGTTGGTTTTGTTTTTATATTGAATAATAAATTTGCCTTTTTGGATATGGCATTATAGTGAGCATACCAAAGATTTTGTTTTTTACCGTTGCGACAATTTTTATTTTATATGCTTTATGGTTATATCTTTTTGGACACAAAGTTGTAAATATCAAGAGGCTACTTTACAATTGGCTACTTTGCTTTGTTTTTGCTGTAGGTATTTTTGCTCTTTTGACAACTTGGGTAAATAGCAAAACATCATTGTTGCTATTTTTACATAACGGTTTTATCTCACATCGATTCTTTTCATACGAGATTTAAAAATATTGCATCAGAGTGAAAGAAGAAAAACGGAGCAGCGTGGTGAGCTCGGTATTTTCGCTTGAAAATAAAAAGCTTTCAATGTGAGCATTTTTGCTGTGAGTTTTATTGCGTTGATTGCAATTTCGCTTTTGTGTGTTGCGTCCCTTATTTTCGAATAATCGAGCGATACTGAAAATAATCGCACGTTTGTCATTTGTTTCGCAAACATTTAAAACGCCTTCGTTTTCTGCTGACAGTTTTTACTGCGAAAAATATGTCAATGCAGTCAGATGATTTTTGTGCAGGGCTTTATCATTTTGTGTCAGACTGCTGGACAAATGCAGCGTTGATTACTACTGCGAGTCGACAAAAGCTCCAACACTTGAACACGAAACGTCAATCTACTATAATGACTTTGTTGATAGCAACGGAAAACTCGTTGAAGTTAAACATAAAGTTTTGGAGTTTGATAACGATTTTATCGAAAAATGTTTTTCGGTTTTTCAGATAAAACTTTTCGCAAAGCACCATTGTATGCAATTATGCTGGAGCAAAAGGATGCGTATTTTTCAAATGAAAACAAAACTTCAATACGATAGTACTTTGTATCGATTTATTATTTTTGTGATTGGCGTTATTGTTATTGGTGGAATTATTTTGTGTTGCATAAAAATATGCCACGTGTCCAATTACAAAATATAAAAAGTTTTAGGGATTTATAAATTGAAAGAGATAATACATTTTAGAAAAACGGCGAAGCTGTTTCTGTGTTACGTACAAATGTCCTTTTTCAGGAAAATGCTTTTTACCGAAAAAGCACTCTGTTCCAATTTCATATTGACCGCATTAAAAGCAATTCCAGTTGTAACATAGCGGGCAGTATGTCAAAGAAGGAGAAATTATTGCACGTGCTGCAGATAAAAACTCGACAAATATAGCGCTCGCCCATTCTGAATTATCGGAGATGTCTGCACCTTTCAAACTGGTTACGGCAGCACGATGCAGTGCGTATCGGTATTTTTGGAAGGGCGTTTTAACGTGCTGGGAAAAACGCGAATCGAATTATACTTGGCGGAATACTGGCGTAGTTTCGCTTCTGCAATCATCGACGAAAAAGGTTTGATTGTTACGAAAACCTTTTTACGCCACTTGCAACAGCATTGCGTGAAGCAGCGATTAGACGTGCAGATCTACAATTTACGATGTTTTGATTTTGATGAGTCGCGGTTTAGAATATGAGATAAAAACTTTTATTTGAAGTACTTGAGGGCGTCAGTATTGTTGCTCGTATTTTGAATGTTCTTGTGTTGAAATTTTTATCACAAAAACTAAGTAAAGAAACAATCGATTACTCAGCTTTTTGATTTTTACTGAAGTTGTTTTTTACGCGAGTGAAAAATACTTATCCGTTTTATGATTTAACTAAACGTAAAGCTGAACCGACTTTTAGCATTTTTACCGTCAACTGCAATCTACGTTTATGAAGCTATTGTTAAAGACCGTCCATTTGTAGGTTCACTATATTTTGCTTTCTGGGTAAAAGCGTTAAAAACAAACAGCTTTTTGAAAGTAAGATTTGGCACTATCATCGGCAATCTCAGGAAGAATGTGGTGGCTTGCAAGTTAGCCGCATCGTTAATTATAAATGGTTTTTAAATGAGCAGTCGGAGAAAATTTCTTGACACCCGATTCACTGCATGATGAAATCGATTACAGTAATTCCGACGCACGAGATTGATTTTTATGCATCCTTGTGCCCATTGCGGAAGATGTGCAAATCTTTGTCCGATGAATTTAGATCCTTCGTTGATGATTACAAAGTAATTCGGCAAGGCGATTTTAACGAAGAAGTCTAATGCAGTTGCGAGCTTGTATTAACCGCAATGTATGCTCTTCATAGTTGTCCGTCGCGTCTACCGATTGCAGACATAATTGCAAAAAGCAAAGGAGGAAAAATATTTATGAAAAAGACAAAATTTTGCATTTGCACTTTTTGCTTATTCATGCAGATATCCTGACTAAAAACATATCATAATTCTGACTCTTTTTAGCTATTCAGATGATTTTATGCAAAAGACTCTTAGGATAATGTTAAACATCGCTGTGAATCTTTTTGGTGATTTTATCTGTGAGCTATTGCAGGCAAAAATTAATAACAGCAAAAATTGGTTTGATATAACGTTAATTACAGAAGCTGTATTGATAGCGTTTTGTATTCCGATGAATTACAATCCTCTAATTCTTTTTGCCTTGTCGCCACGTCATATATCAAAATTATGTTTGGCGGTTTCGGTTCAAATATATTTTCAACTGTTGCATGCACAGTTGCAATACTGTACATTTCTTTTCCTGCTAGCTTTCCACAAAGTCTTAATGACGTTACACTCTAGAAATCTCACGGTAACATGCTTTCAACATTGCAGATAAGTGTACCATTAAAAACGACAAACAATAACTTCGCTACTGAACTATATATTTGGCAACATTGGCGTCATAATCCCTGAAGGCTATGCAACATGCTTTTTACAAAATGTGTCGACGATCCCAGCTCTGCGATACAATCCTGCTGACATTGATCTCGGCTACTCATTTTATTTGCACACGATGTTGGTGATAAAATACTCGGTTACATTTATTGTTGGTTATGGATTATGTGTGTGGACATTTGCGATGAACCAAATTGACGGCAGTCAGGTGATGTATTGTCCGCATTTTTGTACTGGCGGAATTTTCTTTATGCTTTTTGTTGCAGGCGAAAGTTCTACCTCACCTCACACAAAGCTGGGAAAATTATCTATGGCTTGATTTTTGTCCGCAGTTACATTTATTATTTGGTACTAGTGGATTTTCCTGCGGGAGCTGCACTTGCAATGTCGCTGCAAACATTTGTTCACCGTTGATTTTATACATTGAATCAAAATTTTTAGTAGATCGTTGAGGAAGCTCTATGGAAAAGTCGCATATACTTATTAAATACTCGGTTATTTTTAAGCTCATTTTAGTGTACTTTTTCAATCATAGTAATTGCCTTGTCACTTTTGGCACAGAATTTCAATAAAAATGAGTTTTGAAAAAGCACTCAAAACTTTTTCAACGGAGAGCTGACCGTTTCTCCAGAGAAATTTCGTAATATAAAATAACTTCGTTATCTCCGCTTTCGGATACGTTTGCAAATGCGAAGTAAAAGTACTCACTCTCTTTCAGTTGAAGCGTTTTTACTAAAGTACAGCGATGGAGAATCGATTGTTTTTATTAAGCCTGCTTTTCACTGATGCTGGTTTGGCAAATGCAGTTTTCGTAAGCGATAACAATGATAACAGTGTTACGTATCTTGGGCTTTTAGGTAAAGAAAACACAAGAGTAACTGTCCTTTCATCAACGATTTTACGGACAGAAGAAAATCTAAAAACTATTGGAGCAGGCACAATGACTCTTTAATTTTTATTCTGGGCTTATTACCGTTAGTGCCGTGCTCGTCGCACTTCGGTTACGGACTTTTTGCTGACAGCCGAACTCTGGCTTTTGTGTATATTTACTTTCACAACAAATATGCGAGCTTATCTATATAAAAGTGAAATAGGGTAAACGCATATTTACCTCGCCTATTTGTTATGGCTTTGCACTACAGTGTTTTCGTTGACTCGCATCACTTATTTTTTCCAGTTGCGGAATTGACGTTGCGATTTTATATTTTATGTTACTGCAGTCTCTTATATTTTGATTTTGTGCGTTGCTGAATACGATGAAGACTATCAGTCGTTTTCGTTAATTGTGTTTTATACGGTTTTCTTTTTGTTATTTTCTAGTTTTCAGCGAAATTATGTATTTTGGCTCAGTATCATTTTTAATTCCTTCCAGGTTTGTTTTCGCTCACAATTATTCCAGAAGCATTTTTGCATTTCGTGGAACATGAAATATAGCATTTTTCCTTTTTGGCTGTTTCATTATGGATTTATTTTTCTCAGTGAAAGGCAAAGACAATTTCGTTTACAGATTTTAATAACTAGGATGGTTGAAGTTTAATGGTTGTGGTATATAGCTTTATTTTTCAATTGTGTGGTGCATGGTCTAGGTTTGGAGCGAGTTCTAATGATTCGCACAGTAAATTTGATTTGAAGTATTACGTTAAAAATTTTTGTCTTGTTTTATTTATTGCAGTTATAACTTACCTTTTTGCAAAAGTATATATTTTTTAATTTTTTGTATTTTTATGCCTTTGTTGCTACCGCACTTTGCAGCCGACATTTTGACTTTGTAAAAATTTTTCCGCATGCAGTAATCTGGTAAATACGAAAAACTTTTCGTTTGGGCTTTTTGCTTTTTCGTTCTCTTTGAAGCTACATCGTTGTTGCAGCTTGGATAATTATCGTAGTTGCATTTGTTTCACTTTTTCTTTGTGAGTATATAGCAAAAGCATGCAACGCAATTATGCCGCAACGAAATGTAAATTATTATCTTAGGTTAGCAAGTCTTTCGATGATTATGCTCGGACTGATGACATTGGTGATTAACGCTGCAAAATAATTTCTTTTTGAATTTTATGTTTAGATAAAAGAAAATCTATGCAAGTTAAAACTGTGTATGGAATTATTTTTCGACATAGATGTCACATTTCAAGATTTGCATGGAACAAACCGCTTTTTCATAGTGTCGCGGATTGTCGCGGATAAGTAACTCGACCGTGAATTTCACGCGTTTATTTTGCACGCCCGAGCATAACGTCGTACTGCATCTTTTGCTGCGTTAATGCATGCAGTGTAAACGCTCTGTACTCTCATCGCTTCGCTCGCCCGTACCGCCACCTGTATGTGTACGATACGAAATGCTTGCCACGCCATTTGCCGCTCGCAAGAATATCGCTTGCCGTGTACTCCGCGTAACAGTAAAGATAAGGATACTGTGGCGGAGGTCAGTGATGCGTAACGCCGCGTCGTTTGCAGCATTTCATGCGCGGTTTTATTCTGAAGTACCCATCAACCGCACGTGTTTTATCAAGGAACATAGGTGAATTCCCAACCGAATACCAAGCCTGAAAGTAGCGGAATACTGGTTAGAGCTGTGGTGGCAAAATGAGGCACGCGCATTTTCGTTTGTAGCACCTGGCATCGTTTCCAAAGACCCAAACGGGAATTCGCGTAACTGCCGTACCTTCGCGTGTACCGCTATGAGTATTTCCGGAGCAGTAACGGAATTAAAATTATCACGCATAAAACCGCTTTTTTCATAACAACACCAAATTATATTTTCGGCAAATGCAATATTTTATTGAGCTTTTTATATGGGATCAACAAAGCTAAAACGCATTTTTATAAGTGCTAGGTGCGCGGGAAGATTTTCCCCGCCAGTTTTATACTTTTCGTGCAACTATTCTCGGTTTGCCAAAGCAATAATACGGTTCATTTCGTTGTTGACAATCATATATCCTTCGTCAACACCCATACTCGAGTTTTGGTGTTGTTGTGCAGCCCCTGCTGCTACCGAGCAGTTCGTGATAACTTCCGCTGGAGCGGTTTGTTTCTGTTGCGTGTTCCACCACAGTGCAAGCTCCCGACGCCTTTCTTTTCTTTGCAGTAAAGAATTGCTCGATTGTGTTATTGATACCGCCAAGGTCAGGTGTTTTAATTTGAATCATGTCCAGCTTTTGTGGTCAGCAAAGTACTGAATGTCCTCAAGTGTGTTGCACCATCTGTCCGCAACAAGCTCAACTTTCACACCATTATCGTCAAGACTTTTTGTGAGTTCTGCAAGCACTTCATTTGCTTTTTCGCGATCGCCCATGTCCATCGCACTTTCTATCTGAAAAGTCTGCAAAGGTGCCGCTGCTTCAAGCGTTTTAAGATAAGCAGTCATCTTGGGAATGTCATTATTTGTAAAGTCGCCGATTGTTCCATAAACGTCAATGTGGAAAATCGAGTGTAGCATTTGCATGCGTTTTGTTTCAACGCGATTTTTCAACCACTTGACATATTCAAAAAGCTTTTTCACCGTTTTCGCCAGTCTTTCTCGACGTTGTTAAAAAGCCCATGCGGAAGAACTCAGCTTGCTTGATAATCATCTTATCAGCGTTATTGGCATCGGTCATCACCCGACTGGCAGTAAAATCGGGATGCGTTGAATTTGCATCCTGTTTTGTCATCTGTCAACCACAACTTCAGCCATCGTGATGTCGTGACGGCAACTGCATCCAAAATAGCCTGCGTTACACCGTATCGCAATGCAGTGTGTGCATTCTCTGCCGTCAACTTTATGAGCTTTGAAAGTCCTGAGCCATTTTTGCGGAAAGTGCCGATTTTCTTTCCGACAAAAAGGCACTTTTGATGTGCTTCGATAATCGATGATAAAGTCTTTTGCCAAGAAAGCGGGTCTCGTCCGCCCGCACCCGAATACTGCACTGCAAGACAATCGCCGAAGCAACTTGTCCATCTTTCCAAAACAAAACATCACCGAAATCGCTTCACCCGCTTGGCGGACTGCGGTAAATCCCTTCTGGTAACTGGTTCTCAGTATAAAAAGCCGTCGTGCTTTTGCACCCTGCTTAATCGCTTTTTAATATCAAAGTAAAACTTGTTTTACCTTCTGCACACAAAACATCTACAATTTTCATAATACACCTCTTGTTAATGAAATTATCCGTATTGTATCACTGCTATTATTGTTAGCCCTCTAAAAACTTTATTTTCGTCAAAAATAGCAAAATTTAACTCGCGCATCACACGCATCTTCGTTTCAATTCTATTTCACTTTCAAGCATTTCAGGCATTTGACACGGGGCAGAATCGCATTTGCCTACTTTATAGAAAGCACAACCGAATACCAGTCCCGTCAGTCGAGGCACTAGAGTATTCCTAAAATGCTTTTAGATATGATGGCAACTGAACGGTTGCTCGTGAGCGCACTTCGGTGAATTAAGAATAATTATGCATTTTAGTAAAATTATTTTTGCACATCATCGATACATTTTACTGATAAATTATTTTAAAAATATTTTTAGTGAAACATGTTTTAGGTTGTTGTTATCCGAGGTGTTCTAGAAAGTTACATCTTACGGTAAATTTTTCAAAGAGGGTTATGCGATAATGATATTTTGTGTTTGGTTTGCTGTTTTCTTTTATTTTCGTAAGTGAGACGGTGAATGAAGCTGCTGAAACTCCAGAGCCTATTCAGGTTGAGCAGGTGGTTGTTGTTCCTGAGCCAGAACCACTGCAAGCCAGTTGTCCAGGTTGTGCCACAGCAAAAGCAGGAAACCAAAAGCCTGAGCCGAAAACCCGAGGACATTGTTGTTGCAACTTTGGTGATGTAACTATCACAGACTATACTGACACAAAATTGAAGTTGAGCTTGTGGTAAAGAATTGAATAAAATCACTGAAAATAGTGATTATGATGCTTTGTTGGGCTATCTTTCGGATGAGTACTGTGAGTTATTCATCAAAAACCGTCCTCAATGACACCAAAAGATTTCTGCTTGCGTTTAAGCAGACTTGAAATACGTTGTACGATTATTTTAAGACATCTTGTGCCGTCGCGCAAAATATTCCGAGTGGGATTGTACGGTTTTTTCTGCAACGGTAAATGTTATGATGAATGCACAAGAACAGAGCGTCGTTACGTTTACACTCTGAAAGACATGGCTGGAAAAATTGTAGACCGCCAATCTATGAGTTATCTCTGAAAAACCTGATGTTTTTCGGAGGTTCAAATAGCATTTTTTGAGAGGCTTTATATCCGTAAAAATAAACAATATAGCAGTATAATCTATACAATCGACCTGAAGGAGGTCTACTTTTTATGAAGAAAATTTTGTTGGTTTTGTTGGCTGTTGCAGTGCTTGTGTCTGGTACTTTTGCACAGGTAGTTGAAACAATCATCGTTGAAGAGGCGTACTTGAATGCTCGTTGAGGGTGTTGTTATTAAGGGAAATGTTGAACTGAAGGGCGTGATTCTGAGTTTGTTGCGTTGCAGCATATCGAAAAATGCACTCGAAAACGGTCGCGATCTCGCTGATATTCAGCAAGCTCTTACAGTTTGGCAACTCATCGGTTTGTCAAAAACAGTCCTGTGAAGATGGTCGTTTGATTAACAACTATCCTGATGTCCGCATGAAAGCTTGGAGCTTTTTGGGAAAAAGCAAAACCCCGAAGCAAAATCAGGCTTAAAGCAGGTTATGCATATGGACAATGAGCCAGCTGTTATTACCGCTGCCGTTCGAGCTTTGTCAGAAATCGGTTATGCTGAAGATGATCGCGAGGTCTCTGGAAAATGATTAACTGGATTAACGAAGAAGTTTGACACAGTAAATCCGACTAGCCTGCGTCATCTTTGGAAAATCCTAAACGCATAATGTGTGTGCAAGTATCGTGAAGACAAAAACTGGTTTGTTGAGGGCAAGTATGCGATTGGCAACTCACAGTTACGTAACTCCAGTTCGCAATCGTGCACAGGAAGTCCTGAAAAGCAATTTCTGGCATGAAAACGTCTGGAACCTCACCAAAAAGACAAAGTAAGGTAATCGACGGACTACTATGCTTTATTTATATCACATTCTGCACAGCGAAGCGAGATTTTACGCTCGCTTTCTGTGGAGTTTTCTCTGTTAAATTCCGACTTTGACGAAAAACCTTTGCATTTTCTGAACATTGCACCGATGGCTTTATCGAAAAAGATAGCTCTAGCGAAATTGGACTATGCTTTGATAAATTGCGGTCACATTGACGGGTGACGATCCTGTTTTCGCAGCGGACACGATGATGACAGGAAACCGCAGCGGTAAGCCTGAATCAAAAGAAAAAGCTGAAGCTATGCTAGTGCGTCGTATTCTGGCGGCTCATTACGCGGTTACGTCGATTGCAGGCTGCAATGTTGCAAAAGGTAAAAAGCTTGTTACCACCCAGTGCTCCAAGGTATGGTTTTCTCCAAGTTATCTGATGCAGAAATCGTAAAGTTGCTTGAATGCAATGAATGGCAAGATGCTGTGGTGCGTATCGTATTCAGGAAAGGTTTGCCTTTTACATTATTGCTGGCTCGTACACTGGCGTGCTTGGTTTTCCAGTGCATGAGTTTTCATGAGTTGACAAAAAGCTAAAAAGTTTGGTTGTCTTAATAAAACGATAGCTTGCGTTGATTTAACGCTGTATTTTCTCTTGATTTTATCTTTAATTTTCGGTATTCTTCAGCAATGGAAAATCGAAAAAGAGTTGCGATTTTAACCGATCTGATAATATTTCCCAAAGTATTTGCGTATGTGCTGAGCGAGGTTGCTGGCTATGGATCGACTATTTATAAGCGAATTTACGGAGATTGGTCAGCACAAAATTTGTCCAGCTGGCGTAAATTGCCGTTGGACGCAGGATTTTTGCAAATCTCAGCAGTCGCGGTGCTGGCAGTAAAAACTCGACGGATGCCGCGATGATTATCGACGCGATGGATATTTTTGTATGGCGGAGCGGTGGACGCATTTTTGTTGGTTGCCGCGTTACAGCGATCGCGTCTCACTTATCTCGCTTGCGTGAATCTGACGGGAAGTTATCGGCATGGGCGAAGAAAAACGCTGTCGTCTTCGTGGCTTCCTCGCACAATTTTAAATATCTCGATGTTTTGACGACGGACGAAAATGAAAACAATTTCCGACGATGGCGATTCCGCGACGCCTGGTGAATAAACCCGAAATCGACGACGCTGGTTATATGATGATAACCGACAAAAAAGAAATTATGCTGGCAATCCGCGAGCTTTGTGCAAAAGTGCCTACGCAAGCAATATGGTTGACAAGCAGGGCGTAAACATTGCGACGCTTGGTTCTCACCTTCAAAAACGCTTCCCAGAATTTGACGTGCGAAATTACGGATTTTCTAAGTTATCGACTGGAAAAGTCTGCACGGGGTTAATTTGGTTTATGACGGCTTGAAAGTAACCTCGACGACAAGGCTGCTCCTAGTTGGACAAAAATTATCTACTTACTTTTGGTGAATAAAATTCTAAAAGAAAATAACGGTCAAATAAAATTGAGCGAGTTGACTAAACGCATTGTGAAGGAATGTCCGAACTTCGACATTCAAAACTTGGGTTAGCCTGAAGCTTTCGGCTTTTTGAGCGATGAAGGGGCGTTCGACATAAAGTGGGGAACGGTTCGCGTGCGAAATCGTGATGCAGTAAATTTTGCGTTTGATGTTTCGGTTTTATGGATGAAATTTGAATTTTGAAATTAGCTGTTATTTTTGTATTTGAAAAATGTTAGTAGTAGGGTATTTTATGATACTGAGGACGTAGTTTTATGAAAAAGTTTCCGCTTATAAGCACGGTTCCAAGCACAGTCAATGCATTGGCGAAGGCTGCGAGAAGTTGCCGCCGGCAAACTGGAATCTGTTACAAAAGTTTCAAAAACGCAGTTTGTGTCGGAAAGCACGAGTTGCCTGAAAATTAAAATTCTTGATTTCGGAGATAAAAATACCGACGTTAGCGCGGTTTTGCCTAAAATTACGTGAAGATGATCCTGGCTTTTGTTCGGCGGTATTATCGGGATTGTTTGATGATGAGCGGCTCACGAGCTGAAAGAGCATGCAAACTTTTTATTTGTGGTTACCGAATGAATTTGAAGCTCACGCCTGCAAATTGTCAATATCTTGATGCATCAGGAGCGATTTTTGTATAATCGTCGCTCCAAAATTGACACGAAAGAAATCGAGCAGGGCTATTTTGTATGTGAAACTGGACCCCGTTTGAAGTGTCATTTTTATACAGTTTTGCATATGTACGTATCTTTTATAACACTAATCGTGTTGATGAAACGCGGCAGCTTTTCAAACTGCGATGATGGAGTTTTTGCTGAATGCAGTTGAACATGGAATTGCGGGATAACTTATAGTGAAAAATGCGTGGCTGAAGGATAGAAAACATTTTTGGACTTAGTTGCGGAAAGATTAAAAATCCCGCCAACCGTAGGTTTATATAAAGTATGAAATTTCGCCTGCAAAAACGCGTATGACAATACGGGACGAGGGCAAGGGTTTTGACTGAAAAAGCAGCTTTCGAGATTTTCAGCCAGGCTCAGCATGGTATGGGCATCAAGATGTTCTGAGCAGATGGTGCAAAAATCTGCGGTACAATGATGCAGCGCAATGAGGTTTCGCTTTGAGATTGAAAATCAGCGAACGTGGCAAACCCGACCCCTGTGAATCCCTAAAAGACCAGGCAGTGTTTCCGCACAAACACACGTAAATCGTTTGTCGCGAGGGCGAAGAATCGGTGAACCTATATTTGTTCGGGGCGGTTTGCCGTTTATGTTCAAAAATAAGCTTTGATGGTTTTAACGCCGATGATATGGGCGAGATGGCGCTTTTTGCTCGATCAACAGGCGAACTGCGACGATTGTTGCAATCGGTGAAGGCAGATTGATTAAAACCTGAAGATAAAATTTATTCATCTCATCGAGGCGTATCCGCATTACGGTGTTTTTATGGCTAAATTGCTTTGCGACGCACTTTCGAACGTCAATCAAAAGTCTGCTGCGATTTTGAAACAAAGCTTGGGCAGGTTCTAAAATGGAGAATATGCTCAATTTTGCAAAATTTTGATGGTGAAAAACTACTCGACAAACTTTAATTATCGGTTATAATAAAAATAATTAGTTTTAAGGAGATTACTAATGAAAGCACTTTATTGCGACATTTGCGGAAAAGAAATTACTGATCCGATTACTGGACGAAACTATTGGCACATCAAAGAATTTGATGTTTGTGAGGATTGCAAGGACAAAACGGAGTTTAAGCTTCGTCCTGTGATCTGTAACCATTTCCCGTATTCACAGGCGTGGTACGAGAATGAATTTATCGGCTTTGCTCGAAAAGGTGCAGCTGGTCGAAATTAATTTTTCGCGATTTTAGAGCCTTTGTTTACCGAAGCGGTTTCTCGAGGCTTTTTAACTGTTTATTTTCTATTCAAAGCAGGCGGTTGATTATTTATATTATGTATTCAACCGCTGGTTATCTTTATTATTCTGATTGCATAATGAAAAAGTTTACGGACTTGCCGCTTCGGAAGGACTTGCACTTGGGAAGGCGTACGTTTTACCGGAAGAAAAGAGCTGGTGATTTTGGCGTATCTCTATCGCGGAAGAAGAAATTCCAGCTCAGGAAAAACTTGATGTGGCAATCGAAACTGTGTGCGAGAGGCTCGCGCATCGCTTGAGAAAAATCGACACACAAAACAACTAAGGAAATTTTTACGGACGCATCTTTCGATGCTGGAAGACACTGCTTTATTGAGAGTATAAAAGACGAGTTGCGTCAAACCAAAATGAACATCGAGCATACGCTTAACAAAAAGGTGAGTGAGCTTTTTGGGTATGTTAAGCGGGCAAGATGATGTAGATGCAGGCACGGGCGATTGATTCGGAAGATACGTTTGACGAAGTGTTGTATGAGCTTTTGAATAAAACCTGAGCACTGAAAACCGATTTAAAAATATTCCGCGTGGAGTGATTTTATTTGCAAAAAGAGGTAAAAACCGTCGGAAGCGATTTTGATGCGTGAAGCTGGAATTGCGGGACTTGTTACGGAAGAGGGTAGTGCGACCAGCCATATTGCGATTATGGCACGTGCTTGGGTATTCCGATGCTTGTCGGCGTGAGTAGTTGTGAATTTCCGCATTTCGGTTTGTGTGAAAAAGAAGTTATTCTGGACTGTGATGAGTCTCAGCGATTTGCGATGCAAGTGATGTTGAGATTGCACGCTTTGCAGAAATCATCAAAGAAAAGAATATTATCGAAGAAACGTTTTTAGCGTGGAAGTGCAGAGTACACCGATTTATACCAGCAAGGACGGTATTCCTATAAAGCTTGAGGCAAAATATTGCGTTGCCTGATGAAGTTTCAGATAAAAAGTTTTTGTATGCGTCTGGATTGGACTTTTTCGCACGGAGTTTTTGATTTTGGATGAAGGTAAAATTCTGGCGAGGATGAGCAGTCTGAAATGCCATGCTGGTTGTCCGCTCATTGCAGGGAAAGCCTGTGGTTATGCGGACGTTTGACATCGGTGCGGATAAGATGGATAAGCGAGCAGGAGTTGCTTTCGCGACCGATGCTTGGTTGGCGAGGTGTGCGATATTGTATCGATAAGCGAAGTCTTTTTCTAAAACGCAGCCTAGGCGATTTTGCGCAGCAGCGTTCGGGCAGGTGAAAATTTTGCTGCCGATGGTTTCCACGGTTAATGAAGTTTTGACAGTTCGCGAAATAATTGCCGAAGCCTGCACCGAATTAACAGTGCAAAAAGCGGAATTTTTGCAAATGTGCCCGTCGGCATTATGGTTGAAGTTCCTTCGGCAGCAATTCGTCGCTGAAGACGTTCGTTCGATATGTTGACTTTTGGCGTCGATAGGCACGAACGATTTAACGCGTGCACGTAATGGCAACTGACCGTGAAAACACAAAGGTTGCTCCCATTGCGAGTTATTTTAATCCAGCGGTGCTGGATAGTTGGCACATGTATCAAAGCAGAGCCTTTTATAAAGGCGACAGACGGAGAGCCGAAAGTTTCGATGTGCGGAGAAATGGCAAGTGACGAACTTGCGTTCCGCTTCTTTTGCGATGGGCTTGCGTGCCTTCAGCATGCAGTTGCGAAAAATCCCCAATGGCATAGGTCAAAACTCACCATGGAGAACGCGAAAGCCATTTTTGAAAACCGAGCAAGCTACTTCAGCTGATGAGGTAAAAACTGGTTGTTTCAGGATTGCACGAATTTGGCTTTGGTATAATGCTTTAATCTCAATACTCAAGGAGAAAAATGCTTTTTACTAAAATTGATGGAAAGCGACAGGGAGCATCTCATCGGCACGTTTGATTCCGAAGCCAACATAAAAAGCCTTTTTGGATCTCTGGCTTTGAAGTGTATTCAGACGACGAATATGGCGTTTTAGGCAAATTGAAAGTGGAAGCCCTGGGCGACCTCGTTGAAATATCTTATGGAAAGAAAAATTCCCGCTATCGAGGTTTTCGTTTGCCGATGACGAAGCCGAAGCAATTGCTGTCGAGGTTGAAGCCTTCGATGACGGAAAGGCAAATACTGTCGAAGGATGCACCTCGTCGATGCCTACGTAATCGGAAACGACGAACTTAAAACGTACATCGAAAAAGCGCGAAAAACTTTTTGCGTGTAAAGCTATTTTGGAAAAACAAGGCTTTTCCGTATTTCGCGAATATCACGGTTCCGAAGACGGCGAAGCGGTTACGTATCGGGACGCAAACTACCAATACCGATGATGCACATGGATCCAGGCTTTGTCGACGACCTTCCCCGAAGACGATACCGAATTGAAGCCTCACATCCGCGAAACCGAATAACACTTTCCGCATCACTCGTTTCCGTTTTTCGCACACCACCGAAAGTGCACTGATAGGGAATATTAAAATCCTTACAGGATTTTAATGTTCACTAACATGTGACAATACTTTTTAGGAATACTCATTGCGGTTCAAGAATGTCTCAGGTCAATTACAATAATTAAAATATCAATATTTTGAAATTGACCTGCGTACTTGCACATTCTTGAACTTGAGTTTTTCAAAAATTACATTTTTGAAAAACGTTGGTATTTCTGAACCAGCGTAAAACGCAAAAACACAACCTGAATACTTGTATGATTATCATTGTTTGTGATTTATTTCAAATTAATTGGAAGTTAAAATGTCGGATATTGAAAGTATCAGAGAAAAACGGCTTAGTTAAGGTGCCACAAGAGAAGCCTGATCCCAAGTTTCGGCGTGTTGCCAAGTTTTTTGTTTTTGATTGTACTGAAACAGGCAGCTCAAGTTTTGCGTGAACTTGACGATGTGCAGGTTGAAAAAGTAATTGCAGAGCTGTTACGATCTGGAGCGTCGATAAAAACGAAGCCTTGGATATTTTCAAAATGAGTTCAGTCAAATTTATGAAGCGAATAAAAATCATATCTGGCGGGTTGAGGGTTGCCAAGGAGATTTTGGAGGAAGCTGACGGTGAAAGCCGCGCCGCCGAAATAATCGAAAGAGCAGTAGCCACCCGCTCCGATAAAAGCCATTTGCGTACTTAAAAGACATTGACAACGCGGAGCTTGGCATGTGCTCAAAGATGAGCTGCCATCGGCGTGTGCTGTGTGATTTCGCATCTTTCGCCAAAAACAGGCTGCATCGTACATTAGTGCAATAAAAGATGAAACGCGCGAAAAAGATATTGTCTTGCATCTTGCGAAAATGGAAAACTTAACACTGATGTGCTTCAAGCACCCAGCGATGCATTGCGTAAATAGTCGCGTTAAGTTTGGATAAACTTCGCAGTTGGATCGGTCAAATCGGTTCTCGCAAAAATTTTGCGTAACACAAATCTTTGGAAACAGAAAAAGCATTTTGAAAAACTTGCATCTGAAGACAAAGACCTCGCCCAAGATATTATCAGGCAAATTTTACACATTTGATGATATCCTTTTGATGAGCGACAAAGATGTGCAGTATTTACTTTCGTTGTTTGATGACACGGAAACTGCGTACTTTGGTTTTAATCGCTCAAAAGAAATCCGCCAAAAAGCTTTTGACAAATATTTCGCGGAATAAAGCTTTGTGTATTTTGGACGATGAAAAAGATGGAGCACCTCGTCCGGAAAAGACTGCCTGACATTGAGAAAAATTTGTTGACAAAATGATGCGAGCGCAGCTCGTTCGGGCACGATTGTCATCGCCAAAGATGAAAGCGATAAACTGGTTTACTGATATTTTTAGAAAAATCAAACCGTCGACAATCAGCGCATCAAAGAACAAAAACTTCCCGTAACTGATACGCAGCTCGTCGTTTTTGCCTTCAGCGTACAAAGTACGTGGACAGTTTTTCCGTCGACTTCGTAGGTATCAAAGTCGTCAGAGTTGCCCGGTTTTTCCAACAGCACGGCTGGTTGCGGTTCTCCCGTACTCAACCTCCACAGCCGATAACTGAAACGGTAATTTCGTTCACGCCTTTGTTTTTCCAAATACTCATAGCACTTTTATCTATAAATATTTTCATATAGTCTCCCAATCAAGCTTTTTGTGAAATCGCAAATTAGGTTTTGATCTCCACTTGCTGCAATATACTAAATTTTGTCGTTTTAGGCAAGTTAAAAATATTCTTATTTTTAAGATTTTGTATTTGATGAAAAATATAATGCAAAGCGGATAGTCAATTTGCTTGGTATCCGCTTTATGTGTGTGAAAGCAAATTATATGCCGCGTTCACTCATAATTGTTTTAATTTCGTCTTCGTTGATCCTGACCATTGCTGCACCTAAGTCTTCGGAAACTTCGCAAGCGATTTTCGGATTATCGTAATTTTTGACAGCTTTTACAATCGCTGCAGCTCGTTTTCGCGGGATTGCCCGATTTGAAAATACCGCCCGACAAAAACGCCGTCTGCACCTAGGGTGAACCATCAATCGCCGCATCCGCTGGAGTTGCAACGCTACCTGCGGAAAAAGTTCAGGGCAGGCAGTTTTCCGTGTTTGTGGACGTATTCAACCAAGGCATAAGGCACTTGAAAGTTCTTTGTCGCGACATAAAGCTCGTCTTCGCGCAGCGTTGTCAGTTGACGCATTTCGCTCATAATTCGCATGCATATGCTTTACCGCCTGGATAACATCACTCGTGCCTGCTTCGCCTTTTTGTGCGAATCATTTTTGCACCTTTCTGAATCGGGCATGAAGTGCTTTTCGCCTAGGTTTCTCGCACCACAAACAAAAGGAACGCGGAATTTTGTTTTCATCGACATGGTACACTTCATCTGCTGGCGAAAGCACTTCAGACTCATCGATAAAATCTATATCAATCGCTTCCAAAATCCTAGCCTCGATAAAATGCCCGATTCTCACTTTTGCCATAACAGGTATGTTAACTGCTTTCATGATTTCGCGAATCATTTTTCGGGTCGCTCATTCTTGAAACGCCACCTGCTGCACGAATATCGGCAGGAATTCTTTCCAGCCATAACCGCAACCGCACCAGCTGCCTCTGCAATCTTTGCTTGCTCAGGCGTTGTTACGTCCATGATAACGCCGCTGCCAATTTTTTGTAAAATATCCATAAAGCTCCTCCATAAAAAGTTAAAAGATATTAAAACGGTTTGATTATACACTATTTTAATATTTTTATCTAGTAAGTCTTTTAAAATGTGTATTTTTGCGAGATAGATTTTTATAAATCAAGCAAAATAGATATAACCACGCAAGCTTGGGCATTTGGAAATTAGTTTGCACTTGGAAGAAAAATATCACGATAAAAACAAAAAAAGTTTGCAAAAGGGGTTGATTTTAAAAGTTGTATACTGGAAATTCAAGCCGGCGTGGTGAAATTGGTATACACGATAGACTCAAAAATCTATTGAGGGCAACTTCGTAAGGGTTCAAAGTCCTTCGCCGGCATTGTTATTACTCCAGCTCGTCCGATGCAGAAGAAGTTTCGCTCTTCCCAAAAAGCGATTATCACAGCGTCTAGCGACGTTTTATTCCCAAAAGTTTCAACTGAAAAGTATGTGTATACAAAGCCTCTGGCAACTTCGGTAGCTCGTATTTAGTCATAATTGGCACGCTGTCCTTTTTCGACAATGCTGCACAATGTCCTTCTGGCAATAATATCTGTAATCGATTGCTTTTTGCGTCAAAGACACCTTTGAATGTCAGCCTCTGTTTTTGCTGCTCCGAATTTTTAGCTTTTTGTGGAAAACGCAAAGATGGTTTTGCTTTCACCGCCGACTGAGTGAACTGCAACGCAACTTTGTGGTAGCTTCGGAAAAATACCTCTTTTTGCAAAAGCTAAAAAGCTTTTTATAGGCTCGGTGTATTTTCCAGCGGGCTCTATTTCTTCAGGAACAGTCCGCATCCCTGGAATTTTTTCCTTTGAAATTGAGTGGAGGCGGTGAGCAAGTAAATCGTTCGGTGTATCGCAACTGAAAAAGCAAAGTCAACTTGTGCGTCGTTTTCTGTTTTGAATGATGCAAGATACTCGTTGCGGTATTTTTGCAAATGTGTGCATTGTGCGTTTTGCGGTAAAACCAACGTCGGCGACGTTACCGCCTCCGAGAATGTTTCGAGTAACTGGATTGTATTTGAACAAAAACGGAGCTGGATTTTCGGCTGCGGACGGCGAGACATCCGTAAAAAGCAGAATTTTTATACGTTCGGAAAAGGAGTGCATTTCGTCGATAATCCTGTGCGGTTACAGCTTTGATAGCAGGCGGAAAACGGTTTAAGCACTGGTTTAATACCGTCCGCAAACTCAGTAAAGCTGAGAACGCCTTGTTTGTTGATTAAAAACAAAGGAGTATCCAGGAGCACCATACCGTTTACGTTTTCGACTCGGTCCAAGGGTAGAAGTCTTGTTTTGGTAAAGCTGAAATGTCGGAGCAAACCTGTAAGCCACCATTGCGAAAAACGAAGCACTGCTCGGTTGGCTCGGAAACGCTTTTTCGGGTAAAAGCCTCCGTAGCCGATTTTTCGTTTTCGGCTATTTTTACAACCGAGGGGTAAAATGGCTACTAAGCTCAGAATAAAAAGAAGCGAAAAGTTTTTGCAAAAAGTCTTTTGCGTTGAAAAAGAAAGCTAAAACTTTTTCGCCGTAAGCTATGCTTTTGTGAACATTATGCTAGTGCAACAACTTCGATTTCAACCAATGCGTCTTTTGGCAATCGGGCAACTTGCACGGCAGAGCGGGCAGGGTGTTCGCTTGCACCAAAAATTTCGGCGTAAACACCGTTCATAGCAGTACAGTTATTCATGTCGCTCAACTGTCGTTTTGATAACTTTTGCTCAAAACCGCTGTTTTGCTTTCCAAAATTGCTCTGACGTCTCATGAGCGACTGGCGGGTTTTGCTCTTCGATGGTTGCAGGGCATTGCACCAGTTGCTGGATTTATCGGAAGCCGCCCAGAAGTAAAATAAAACCGTTGGCACTGATTCCTCGGAATACGGACTGGATTGACAGAGGTGCCTTGTCGGTAGAAATAATTGTTTTCATAAAAACCCTTCAAATTATGTTGCACAAGCATAATCATCGGTAAAATAAAATCAAGTTTTAAATTTGTTTTTCTTTCAAAGCGGAACTTTCCTTACGCATCTATTTTTTTCGTTCACCTGTTGATGATGTCTCGAATGTGTGCCTACTTTACAATATGAAATTATCCACACATTCCAGCCAACTTGTGTCCGAAGCTTTGTAGTTTGAGCTAGCGCGGTTTTTAGCGGTTTTCGTTAATCTTGGACGATACTTGGACACAAAAATTTTTCTCAGGTAAAATCGAACACGTGAATGTTACTATTTTTATGACAGAAGCCAAGATAAGCGGGTGCGGCTACAATTCAGACTTTGATCTCAAAAGTATAACTGCGAGGCAAATGCATTTTTGTGTGCGGATATATGGGGAGCAAAAATAAATACGGCAATCCAGTTTCGTTTTTAAGCAAGGTAACGCATTGTTTATCCTTGAAGATAAACCGCTTGATGTGCCTGCGTTTATTTTTTATGCGGGCTATGCTATCGGTAAAGGCTTGCTTGTGTTAGCATGACAAGCTATGTGTCTGTTGCACTCCGAATACTCTTGCACATTTTTGTGGTAACACTCGGAATTACTTCGTTTGAAAGTTATTTTGCGAAGGAAAAAGCATTTTGAAGAAGCTGCATAAAAAGTTGATTGCCAAAAACACTTTGCTTGAAAAAGGCTATCCGTTGTTTGATGCAAATTTTGTTATGGCTGTTGAAAATAATAATTTGAAGTTGCTCAACTGGACGCTGGCTTTTTACCGTCTGTTTGCGATGCATTAGGTACTCCTGTGCTTTCACTTGCTGTCAGGAAATCGCTATCGGAAATGGCGATGTTACTCATACGTGCGGGGCTGATGTAAACAAGGTTTCTACCGACTGCAAGTATTCACCGCTTATGGATGCCGTCCAAATCGGTAACTTGAAAATTCATCGCTTTTTTGAAAAGTGCCGCAAACCCAGACTTACAAAGTGAGGACGGGCAAACTGCACTTATTTTAGCGGTCGGTCGTCGTGACCCGAAGCTGGTAGCACTTTTGCTGAAATACGGTGCAAATCCCGCACTTGCCGATAAGCTCGGTATGAGTGCGATTAGTATGCACAAGTTTTCGGCAACAAAGAAATTATGTCATTATTCAGCAGAGTGCCGTTTTTGGCACTCTTTTTATCATTGCTGCCTCGCTATTTTGCAAGTTGTTTGATAATCTCAAGAACAACGTCAATGCCTTTTTTTAGCGAGGCGGTCGGAATAAACCTCATAGCGTCCGTGAAAGTTATATCCGCTGGTGAATATATTTGGGCATGGAAGCCCCATGTATGAAAGCCTTTTGCACCGTCTGTGCTGGCCACAGGTATGGGCTTTACATGCGGTTGGACGCCACATGCCTCAAAATGCCGACTTTGCAAGGTCGATAATTTCCATATGCGACTCAACTTTTTCGCGCATATTGTAGTAACTGCTGTTGCTGTTAGCTCAAAACAGCTCCGTATTTTGCATTGATAAAATCGGCAGCTTGTTTCATGAGTGTTTTTGTGTTCAAACTTTTCCCTGCGAGTGGTCACGGATAATATATGAGCATTCACAACTTTCAACCGAACCTGTGATATCGGTTAAAAAGGTAAAGCCTTCATAGCCTGCGGTGTGTTCGGGCGTTCGGCTGCTGGTAAGCATCGGTGAAAAATCCAAAGCGACTTCGACTGCATTAATCATAATGTCTTTTTGCCGAACTGGGGTGAACATTGCGTCCTGCACTTTTTATTTTTGCGGAAGCTGCGTTCAAAGTTTTCGATTCAAGTTCACTGAGCGTACGCCGTCAACAGTGTAAGCAAAGTCCGGCACCGAATACATCGAAACGGTCTGCACTGCGTCCGATTTCTTCATCAGGCGTAAAACCCATTTTAATTTCACCGTGTTTTTAATTCAGGATGCTCGATGAGGTATTGAGCTACTTCCATAATGATTGTGACACCAGCCTTGTCATCTGCACCCGAAAATGCCGTATCGCCTGATGTTACGACAAGCTCTTCGCCTTCGAGCATTTTTCAAAGCGGGAAAAATCTTTCACCGTCATCGTGTATCGCTCATTCAAACGAATGTCCCCACCGCGGTATTGAATCACTTGCGGGTTAATGCATTTTCCGTCCAAGTCTAGCGATGTGTCCATGTGAGCAATAAATCCCACTGTCTTTTTGCCAGACGCATTTGCAGGAATGCTTTGCGTAAACATATCCGTCCTTGTCTTGCTCGGCTTGAATACCCATCGCCTTAAGCTCCGCCGTAAGCAAAGCACCAAGCTCCAACTGACCTTTTGTACTCGGACATGTTTCGGAAGCTTCATCCGATTTTTGTGTCTATCGAAAATGTATTTGAAAAATCTCTCCAAAAATTTTTTATACTGAGCCATAAAATCTCCTTCACGATAGCACTTATACTACACCTAAAACGAAAATTTGTCTATCTGAATTTTTGCTAAAACTTTGTTGCAAATTCACCACGGAAATAAATTTTTGAACCGCGTCATTTCCGCCACGGATGGCGGGAAGATAGCTATAACGAGTTTTCACAAAAACCGCATTTTTGTAGAGTCTCGCAAAGTAATGGGCAACACGGACGTTGCCCATTACCACGGACGCCGGTCAATTTACAATATCTGTATTCTAAATTATTGTAAATTGACTTTTCGAGTTTTCAAAAATTACATTTTTGAAAAACGTCGTCAATCTTTGAACTTCCGTCACGTGGACGCAATCCATTTCAGCCAAGTATGGTGGATAGATAAAACAATAGAGAGTTTTTCAAAAGAGTTGTTTTTGTGAAACTCATAAGGTAGTTTCCAGCGTCCGTATTGTAAATTACCTAACATCGGCTTTGATAAACGAGATCGTTTCACAAGCTTAAAAAGTCAGTGAGTGAAGTGCTACATTATTTTTGCTTTGAAAAGGTAGCAAGATGAGGTTTATGATAAAATGCCCAAATGAAGTTTTTACAAATCGGCGATTTGCATTTGGGAAAAAGTTGTACGAGTTTTCGTTGCACGATGATCAGCGGTTTATGTTGGAGCAAATTATTTCGTTGCTGCAAAGCGATAAGTATGACGCACTTTTGATTACCGGCGATATTTACGAGCAAGCGATGCCGTCGCAAGAAGCGATGAGTTTGTTTGGAAGTTTTTTGAAACAATCCCGTTCGAGCTTCCGCATATTTCGGTTTTTATAATTTCTGGGAATCACGACTCGACGATGAGACTTTCGTACGCTCGGGAAATTTTTCAAAACGCAAAACATTTTTATTCAAAAGTACGTTTGATGAAAGTTATGAGCCGATTATTTTTGAAGCAGGAAATGAGCGTTGTGCGTTTTCTTTTGCCGTTTTTGCAGCAGTCATTTTTCAAAAGCAAAAAGGTTTCGTACGGTGTTACAAATCAGGCGGAAATTTTAAGCGAAGTGTCTGACTTTCTAAAAACAAAAATAAAATGCGATATGCCGGAATAGTGCTTCTGGCTCACGTGTATACGGCACCGAGTGTGGAAACGGACTCGCAGTTTCGCGGTACTGTTGAATTTGTTTCGCCAGAACTTTTTGATTTTTTGATTACGTTGCATTGGGACACATTCATCTCGTTTTTGAAAGTAACCGACCGTATGTATTACGCTGGTTCGCCATTTGCGTATTCATTCGATGAAGTGCAGAATAACAAATACAAAAAGTTTGCGCTGCTATTGAGTTGAACTGTTGCGATCCACAGCCTGTTGTAACAAAGCTTGAAATTCAGCAGCTGCATCGGTTACAAATTTTAGGCGGACGTTTGCAGATTTTCTCGCGACAGATAAATTCGACGCGTTTCGTGATAATTATTTACAGATTGAACTTGAAAACTCGGAGGCAGTAGAATCGCCGATGCAGTTGTTGCACAAAAAGTTTCCGCTGATTATGCACATCAAAGCAAAAACAATTTGAAAGCACTGTTATACACAATTTAATGGAACACAATATTGAAACGCTTGCTGAAAAAGATTTTGAAACAATTTTCAAATTGTTTATAAACGAAATTGAAAAGTGAAACCGACGAAGATGAAACGAAACTTGCAAAAAGTTTTTGGAATGCAAAGGGGTGAATAATGACCCCGATAAAATTAGTTATAGAAAAATATCAGGTCGTTCAGTGGTACCGTCGAAGTTGATTTTTCAAAGTATAAAGGCATCTTTTTAATTGCTGGCGACACTGGTGCTGGAAAGACAACCATTCTCGACGCGATATGTTATGCGTTCTTTGGTCGCACTCCTTCGTTTAGTAAACAAGGTCAAAGCAGAAAAAAACTTTTTGTCAGACTTTGTCGATGAAGCCGACGCTGAATCTTTTGTCGATTTTTACATTTTTCGATATATGAAACTGGTATTGAAAATACATATCGAATTTACCGAACTGTTCCAAAAGATAAAATTCTTTTGGACGTGTGCAGAGTTGTTTTCAATCAATGCAGATGATGCGGAAGATAAAGTTGTCGAGTTTGTCGGACTGAAGTTGAAAATAAAATTGCAGAGCTTATAAAACTTTCGTATGATGAGTTTTTCAAAAATAATTTTGCTTCCGCAGGGGCGTTCTCTGATTTTATAAAACAAAAACTCAACACAAAAAGTAGAGATATTGAAAGATATCTTCGATGTGAAAAAGTTCACTGATTTTATCGAAAAGGTTTCAGCTGAAGATAAAAACGAAAAAGGGCTGAAGTCAATCATCTTGAAACACAAATTATGCAGGCAACATATAACGATAATAATTACGAAAGCATCGAGCAAGAATCACGCGAAACATTGCAGCTGCTGAAACTTGAGTTGGGGCAGATAACTAAGCGACTTGAAATAAAAACTGAAAAGTTTCAAGCGAAATTTTGAAGAAAGAAAAAAGAGTTTGTCTTGAAATGGAGCGATTTGAAAAATTAAATCAGATGAAAGTGAAATTGAAAGTTTAAAAGAAAAGTTGATAAAGCACAAAAAGTTTTGCCTTTAATTGTGCAAGTGAAAAATATAAAGTGCATTGGAAAATGAAAAATACTTTGGAAAATAAATTGACAGATGTAATAGACGCTTCAAATGCAAGTGAGCAAAAATTAAGCGAGCTTATAAATGAAACGACGACTACTTACATCGAAGAGCAAAAACTTTTGAGGGAAAAATTAATCTCGTCGTGAAGATCGTTTGCAGCAAGCAATGCATATTTATGAGCACTTTGTTGGATGCATGCAGAGCTGAGAAATTTATTGCTGCCGAAAAAGATGAGTACGAAAATAAAACAAAAACGTATTGCCGAACTTAAAAATGAAATGGAACCATTGAATACCGAAATAGAAAAATAGGCGAGTACTCATTACAGTTGAAAATCAAAAAGGCAAAACTTGATCGTTTTAAAACAATCTGCTCAAATGCTAAAAAGAGTATTCCGAAAAACTTACGCTGAATGCAACGAAAATAAATTTGCAAAATTGTGAGCAACAGTTATCTCTTTTTGGATATTTTGATTGAAACTGAAGAATTGCAAAATCTAAAAAGCAAAAAGAAAAAGTGAGCAATCTGTAATCGCTGTTCGACTTGCATCTGTGTTGAAGGAGAATGCACCTGTCCTGTGTGCGGTTCGATGCATCATCCTAGTCCAGCAAGCACTGAGCAGCTCAGTAGTTTTTCATACGATGATAGAATTACAGTCAGAAACTGCGATAAAAATTTTAATCTGGAAAAACTTCCGTTTTTGAAAAAGGCTATCACGTATCGTGAAAATGCAATGCGTTGTTGGACAACGTTGCAGATTTGGAAAAATCAACTTGCATTGATTGGCGGTTTGTTACCCTGTCGAACAAATTACTGAAATAGATATAGCTGAAGCATACAAAGAAATTGGAAACGTGTAGCGATGAATTGAACTTGGCACTGAAAAACTTGCAACGTCAAAAACAAGCGATTGAAAAAAGCAATGATTGAACAACGTATTAAATCGATCGAGCTTACCGTTGAAAAATATGTCGTTGAAGTTACTGAGCTTGAAAGAACGTTAACCGAATTGGATGCAGTAATCAAAGCTGATACAAAAACAACTCAAAAATATTTTTACCAGATGATTTTGATATTGCGAAAGTTTCTCCTGAGGTGGAACTTGAAAAATTTTAGATGAAAAAGAAAAGCTAACACGTCAGATTAATGCACATCAGGAAAAACGTGCAGGAATTAAAAACGAAACTTGAAAGACAAAAACGCAGATAGAAGAAAACAAAAATAAAAACTTGACGCACTCACTTTGCAAGTTGAATCGAAAAAGCATTGAGTTTGAAAAATGATTGTGCACGGTTTGGAATTGAAAAAGAAAAACGTTTTCGGAAAATCTGAATGAAGCCGTTATCAATGAGCATATAAAAACAATTTCGCAGTTTACCGAAAATAAAATTGCAAGTACTGAAAAATTAAAGAGCTTAAAAAGCGAATTGGATAATGCACCTGATTTAAATATTGAAGAGATAGAGCGAAACATTTTGCAAGATAGTGCACAACTCGATGAGTTGCAAGAAAGATTAATTTTGACGACCGAAAAATTGACTACACTTAACAAAGCACACACACAATACATTGCACTTTGCAATGAGCATGAAGTCTGCGGTCAATGAAGCAAATGCAATTAAAAAACTCTGCGACAAGATTTCTGGTAACAATGCAAAAACTCAAGTTTGATACTTGGCGGATTTCGCACTTATTCCAGCAGGTTATAATTTTTGCGAATAAACGTTTTACCGCAATTTCAAATGATAGATATGGAGTTAAGCGAGGATGCTCAAAATAAACATGGATTTGCTGGTTTGGATTTGTTGGTGTATGATCCATATACGGGAAAGACAAGGTTCGTGTCAACTCTTTCAGGCGGTGAAACTTTTATCGCTTCGGTGTGCATCGCCCTTGGCTTGGCGGATACGTTGACAGCAAATGCGGGCGGTATACGAATTAACTCGATGTTTATCGACGAGGGTTTCGGCTCGTTGATAGTGAAAAACCTCGCCCGTGTTTTCGATAACTTAGACCTCGTTACAAAAAACGAAAGCCTACAGCTACTCGGGATTATCTCGCAGTGAGCGAACTCGAAAAACCGCATTGTGCAGAAATTGCGAGTGATTAAAACGAGCCAAGGTTCAAGGATTGAGCAATAACCGTTTACGAAGCGTTGTACATTGATTTTAATGGAAAAACTTTTGTGAAAAGTTTGCACAAAAATAATTGCCAATATTAAAACTATGACTCATACAAAAACTCCGAAAACGGTTTTTGCAGCAAGTGGTAATTATCTATAAAAAGCTTCTCGATGCGGTTGATTAAGTCTTTTGATGCAACGAATTCCATTTCGGTATTATTATCAAGTATCGTTCTCAATATAGCCGTGCCGTTATGAAGTCCCTGCAAAAACATTTTGAACTTTCTCATTTTTATAACCGTTGAAACACGTACATATCCTTCGGAAAGGTTTTCGGGTCAAGAGTGTTAAGTTCAAAAGTTCGACCGTTTCGTTTGAGTTCAAAATGAAATATGCTTTCACTATAAAATGCATCGACCTTAGTATGCAAAGTAAAATTAAAGTAAGCATCTGAAACATATTCTCTGTTTCATTTTGATAAGTGAAATCAGCCACGACATAATTTGGTGAGTTCGTCATCTGGCTCCATTTTTCGACGGACGAATATAATATTTTCATATTTCCAGATTGCATGTAAGCCGTGATAACTTTTTTTCTTTTCCCCGGTGCTGCTGTACTCATGCATGAAGGACACAAAAATAAAAATGATATTAAAAATAAAAATACTTTTTCATAAGATAAAAACAACCCCACTTCAATTAAGTGAGGTTGGAAAAGAGATAATAATTACTCCTCAGTAACAACTGTTGTTACAATCTTAGCATGGAATTATGGGACTTGCAGGATAGTTAATCTGAATATCAACTGTTCTTTACCTTTGTGATGCCGCCATTTTTGCAGCTTGTGCAATTCCACCTTGACCCCTATGGCGGCATCCAGCAAAATGCTTGTGAAGCTTCACCAGTTTTGGAACCCAAAACGCCTGAAGCACCTGTAACTGAGTGATACCGTTGAACATGATGCAACCTAAAAGAGCTGCAAGCCCAACAAGCAAACCTAAAGTAATCTTTTTCATAAAAACCTCCCATTGACTTCCAAAAAGATGAGTTTATTATATATAAAAAGTCAAGCACTCGCTGACTGGCTTTTTGCGATTTCTGCAAGAAAGTGTCGGTTTGGAATAAGTGTTCGATATTCTTAAAACAGCCATAACCTGCTCCGAAAAGGTTTTTTGTAGCAAGTGCGGATTTTATAAAAATTCAAAAACAACTAAACCTATTGACATTTTATTTGATTTCAGCTATACTGCTATACATATTTGGGGGCGTAGCGAAGCTGGTTATGCGCTGTACTTGTCACGCCGGAGATCGCGGGTTCGAGTCCCGTCGCTCCTGATTTTTAGCCTGTCTGCACTGAGATAGGCTCTTTTTTACGGGCAGTAGCGCAGTTGGTAGCGCGGCTTTGGTTCGGGACCAAGAAGTCGAGGGTTCAAATCCTCTGCCCGAGTGGAGTAGACCGCTTGCTTACCTGAATTGCTGAATTTGTCCGTCCTAAACTTTCCCAGTTGATACAAATAATATCGAGTTTGAAACTCAGCCTGTTAACTGCTTTCTGAGTTAAATCGTGTTTCTTTCGAGTAAAAACTTTGTTTGCCGGGATTTTCGCATTGTACAACGGCACCGCTTTTAGAAAAACCCACAATGTAAATCCACATGTCAGTGAGTTTTTGCAAAATCTTTTTGTTGAAAACTTTTGGGAAGACGTTCCAGCACTGGTTCAAAAAGCTCTGCAGATTTTTGATTATTTTAACGGAGTTTACTTTTAAAAAGTTTTTATCTGTGATCTCTGGCGTTACCGTATCGGCTGCGACCTTTTTGTCATCGATTTTCACCGTTTCAATATCGATAAAATGCGAGATGTAACGAAAAATTTTGATTTTTCAAGCAAATTGTAAATTCTCGTAACTTCGCGAAAAAGTGACTTTCATGCTTTGGACTTTTTCGGAAAGACTTTTGCGTTATCGCATTGTCTTCGGCGAAAAACGCGGACGTAATTATTTTCAACAATCGGGAACACAACTTCCACGACGTGCGTTTCAAAAGTGCGGAAAGCTTGCAAGCTGCTTAAATTTGCAGTTTGAATTTCGATAACTTTGTTATCATCGCAAACAATGTCGCAAATATATTTTCCAATAGCGACTTCGTTTTTTGCACCGTCAGAGCAAAATATCAAAGCTTCATGGAGCGAACTTCTGACTTTGAGCGTACCGATTTTTGTCATTGTACATAATCCGAAAGTTCCATCGCATTCAGTTGCTCAAAAAGGTAATACGTGCAAATTATGCCAGGCTCGGTTTCGCGAGTTTGCATCCCTGCAACTTGATACACAATCATACGGTTTGTTTGTCGGAAGCGGTAACTGCACAGGATATCCATTCATATCAACAAAACTCGAAACAGAAATAGGGCGAGGGATATTTCCTGAATATCGCTGTCTGGAAACACCAAAAATATTCATGCAAAGTCACGGCATCAGTATAAAATAGAGTGCAACATCAACATAAATAACATCAAGCTCACTAAAATGTGTCATTGTTATCATTCACCGAAAGTGCACTACTCGGGCAGTTAAAATCCTAAAAGGATTTTAATTTGCCCATCATGTTCAAAGGCATTTAGGAATACGCCCTGCTTAACAGCGTACGTCCTTGTACGCTGTTGTTAGCTGAGTTTGTGGCGAAAGCGTCTCAAGCTACGCTGGATTTTTGAGACGTTAACCTAAGTTTTGGGCATAGTCAAAACTGTTCTGCTGACGCAAACATCAGAACCGCCACCGACGGCTGGTTTGGTTTTATCAAATCAATATCTATACTTTACAAAAATATTTTTATAATCACTAAAATGCGTTATGCGAAAGTTTGAATTAGTGTCGGAATATAAACCTTCTGGTGACTCAAGGTGCTGCGATTGAAACACTCACCGCAGGAATTTTAAATGGTGATAGATATCAAACACTAAAAGGAGTAACTGGCTCTGGAAAAACATTTACAATGGCAAATATTATTGCACAGGTGCAACGTCCGACTTTGATTATAAGTCACAACAAAACGCTTTCTGCACAATTGTATCGCGAGTTTGAAAAGTCCGCACAATGCCGTCGAGTATTTTGTTTCGCATTACGATTATTATCAACCAGAAGCGTATGTGCCGTCGCGGGATTTGTACATTGAAAAAGATGCAGCCATCAACGATGAAATTGACCGTATGCGACTGAGTGCAACATTCAGTTTAATGGAACGTCGCGATGTAATTGTAGTCTCGACTGTTTTCGTGCATTTACGGTTTGGGCTTTGCCGAGCAAAACGTGGAAAGATTTACGCATCCACATTGACAAAAATGCAACGCTTGAACCCGACACATTAAAACGCCAACTGACTTCGCTTCAATACGAGCGCAACGATGCCGTTCTGGAGCGAGACGCTGCTGTCTGTCAAGGCGATGTGTTGGAAATTTTTCCAGCGTATCTGGAAGAAGCATACGCATTGAGTTCGATTGGGAAACTGTTACCCTCAATAAAAAGTTTAATCCGCTAACACACGAAACAACAAATGATTATGATGAGCTGACAATTTATCCTGCTAAACATTTTGTCATGCCCGAAGATGCACTCCCAATGCAATCGAACATATTCGTTTTCAGCTTAATGAGCAGCTCAAAAGCATTTCAAGTGGAAGGAAAAATTTTGGAAGCGGAGAGATTAAAAAGCACGAACAGAATACGATTTGGAAATGCTTGCTGAAATGGGATATTGTCCGGTGAAAATTATTCTGCATCCGATTGGTAAAACCGAAAACCTGAGAACCGCCTGCAACTTTGTTTCATTATTTCAGATGACTTTTTTGGTGTTCCTTGATGAAAGCCATGTAACGCTTCCGCAAGTTGGTGCAATGTAGTGAAGAGATCGTTCGCGAAAACAAAAATTTGGTTGACTTTTGGTGTTTTAGGCTTCCTTGTGCCTTGGATAATCGACCGCTTCATAAATAAATGAGTTTGATAAAACAAGCAATTTTTGCTTCAGCAACGCCTGGAAAAGAGCTTGAAAATCTTCTCGCGTTGTCGAGCAAGTAATCTGTCCGACAGGATTACTCGACCCTGTGGTTGGAAGTTCATCGGAGCGAAGGTCAGATGGAAGATATTTATCGTGAGGTTAATGAAAGAATTCGCACGCAATGAGCGAAGTTTAATTTAACGCTCACATGGCAGAAGATTTAACCGATTATCTTTTTGTCGCTAAACCTCAAAGTGAAAATATATTCACAGCGAAGTTGAAACGATTTGAGCGCGTTGAAATTCTAAAAGGTTTACGCACTGGTGAGTTTGATGTTCTTGTTGGTATTAACCTTTGGCGCTGAAGGCATCGATTTGTCTGAAGTTGCTTTTTATCGGAATTTTAGATGCGGACAAAATTGGTTTTTGCGTTCAACTAACCAAAGCTTTGATTCCAAAATCATCGGACGAGCGGCACGCAACGCGAACGGCAAAGTGATTTGCGTATGCAGACCGTATGAGTGATGCAATGCAGGAAGCAATTTCCGAAACAAACCGTCACTGAACAATTGGCAGCAAGCGTATAACACCGAGCATAATATCACGCCGACGACGATCTCAAAAGGCGGTCAACGATATTTTAGTGCGTGAAAACGAAGTAAAAGAAGAAGCTGCGAATGATGAACTCGAGTTAATAATTAAAAGCTATACCTAATCCGAAACGACCGAAAGAAATTGATAAAATTGAAAAGCAAATGACAGAATTTGCTGATATGCTCATGTGGACGAACAAGTTGCAATTGTTCGTGATAAAATCACAGAATTGCAAAAAGCTAGGAAAAATAAAAGTGTAATGCTCCAAAAGTAATTTCTCAATGCAAAAATAAAAGATTATTTATCAACGAAGCTCGAATTTATAGTACGTTTTAAATCGAATAAAACTTTCAACAGCGTTGATTATAATCAGCGCACGCTGAAGACTAAGTTTTGCATTTCCTGTATGAAAGGGACACATCACAAAGATAAAAACGCATTGTTCCGTTGATATAGTTGTAATGGAGAAATTATCCTTCACATACATTGTACCGTTTTGCACATGCAAGTTTGCAAAATAACATTAGCAATGTTATTACCGTTGAGATTTGCATTAAGCCCAAAAGGCGAAAGATGTGCTTGCAAAATTATTTACTGTATCGAAACACCTCGACAAACAACTTTGTATTTACCGCTTGCACATTTCCTCTGGTTGTAAGCAAAGTTCTTTCCACTTGCATCAATCTAAAAATACATTTTTAATTTCGCACTTTTTCGCATCGGCAATTTCAGGCAACATTTAAAACAGGATTAACAAAATGTTTTTGCATTTACGTCAATCACTTTCGAAAATATAAGCTTACTTTCTCGCCATTGGTTAACTCCAGTGTGTCCAATGTTTTCAGTAAGAACGAAATCTTTTGCTCAAGTGCCTGCACAGAATCCAAATTGCCATAAACTGTTTTGAAATCCATTTCCGTGCTTCAAAACAACTGCGTTACCTAAAGCACTTTGGAAAATCATTCAAGCTGTCATACTTTTCGATAACTAAAAATTTTTCACCGGTATCGCTTTGCTTGCACAACGTTACATTACTAAACGTAATACCGTTTTCGACAGCCACATCTGGTCGTCTGTGTTTTGAAAAAGTTGCTGACCACTTCGTGGCTCTTTGACATCACAAGGAAAATCAAATGCAAAAGCAAACAAAACTTAAACTACTAAAGAAATCAAAAATCGTTTCATAATAAAGTCCCTATTTTTATTTAATCGAGAAATTTAAAAGTTTGTCATCAGAAATTAAATAAAAATTATTTTTATTTGTATCATCGATGCAGCGGAACAATCAAAATCAGTTTCTCCAACACTTCTGCATTCTGCATCAAATATGCTGATGTGTCCTTTGTCATTCTCTTGTGTCAATAAAAGCAAAATTTTCCGAGACTGGTTTTCGACAAACTATAACTGCACAATCTACCTTTGACTTTTTGTTTGCGTAAAATGCAAATTTGAGCAATTCAAAAATAACAATACCTTTGAGCTGTTTCTGAAAATAAATACTTTGAACGCTTGTCGAACAACATAGTGGCTTTTGTACGAAAGCTACTGAAAAACGTATGGAAGACTATTTTGTGATAATCGTCATAGCAATCCAGCATAAATCTTTGTTGCTCCAAACCACAACAACCAATGTATCTTCCTGTCTCTGAAACAGTAAGTCCATAAATAATTTCCATTGCGCTGCCACCAGGATAAAAGCTAAATTTTTCTTCGCCGTTTTTATCAAGGCACGTTATTAAACCATCGGACGAGCCTAAAACCAAAAGATCCTTTGTGCAGCTAAAAAGCTGTGATAATTCCAGGTATTGAATACGCATCAAAAAGTTCCCGAGCGGTCATATTCACACAACGAAATTTCCTGAAGGCAAAACAAAAATGCGTCCGCTTCGTAAAATGAACAAATCCGTTTGCAGGTATAGAGCATAATTCATCTCCGCTCGGAGACAAAATTTAGCTTTGGGGCTGCTTCAACCTGCTCACTAGGGCTCTTGATAATCGTATGAAGTCCACATTGAATCGCACACAGAAAAATGTTCGCGTTTTCTTTGAGAAACACAATCTGTCCAGCTTCATTGAAAAACCAAAAACATGTATTTGACACAAAAAGGATAAAGTTTTGAATTATCCTGCGGTAAAAGTTTTTCAATCGGAGCAATATCTACAACCGACATTGGTTTCAAAACAGCTCTGCTTTATATGCGGGTTCGGCTGCAAATAAAATAAATAATATCAAAACCCAAAAGCTGAAATCATCACTGCAACGATAACTTTATTTTTCCTTACGCAGTATGGTATTAAAACTCGTGAAATTTTCAACAACTCACGAAAAATTATTTTATGCTGCATTGGCTGCCAAAAACGCCTACGCACCGTATTCAAACTTTCATGTAGGGGCAGCCATGTTCTGACTCGATGGCTCCATAGTAAAAAGGTTGCAACATTGAAAATCGTCTTTACGGATTGACAAACTGTGCTGAAAGAACTCGCTCTGTTTAAGGCAATTTCCGAAAAGCTAAGACCTGTCATGCACTGTGCACTCGCAACTCCAGACGCAATTATCCTGTTGCTTCGTCGTACGCTTTGTCGTCAAGTTATTTCTGAGGTTTATGCCTGAAGATGCAATTATAATTTTTCGGAAGCACTTTAGAAAATGCGTGCCACAACCGTGAAAAGAACTTTACCTTTTGATCTGTTGCACGAACTCGCACGTGACATCTAAATCTTGGCGTAAAAACCGAGTACCCACAAAATCAGTAATGTTTAAAATAAAAGCATCAGGTTAAATAATGCAGTTCGTAAATTATGATGTTTTTCAAAAATGTAATTTTGAAAAACTCGAAAAGTCAATTTACAAAATTTAGAATACAGATATTGTAAATTGACATGTTCGTGCCACCAAGGATGGCGTGTACAAAAGCTCCCACGGCGTTTGCGTGTAGCAGAGCAGTTTTGGGCATAGCCCAAAACTTGTTAGGAAAGAGTCTCAAAATCCAAGTTTATTTTGTGGAGACGCTTATTAACCGCTGAGCTTTAACAGCGTACAAGGACGTACGCTGTTAAGCAGGCGTACTCCAAAATGCTTTTGAACATGATGGGCAAATTAAAAATCATTTGAGGATTTTTAATTTGCCGTGAGTTGCTACTTTTCGGTGAATTACGACAATGGAGCATTTTGAGAAGTTTTGCTTATGTTAGTTTTTAAAAAGACGCAAGCGGGCTTGTTTTAAAAAAGACGCAAGAGGGCTTGCTGAAAAGACGCAGCCCCACGAACGCGGAGCTTGCGGTGCATGAAAAGCTGGGTAATCAAAAGGAGGGAAAAGATCGCCCAGCAATGCAATAAGGAGGTATGTTATAATTTTATAAGGATATATATTTTAACATACGCTAAAACAACCATTTTCGCCTCGTGGAAAGGTTACATTTTTAAAAATAAATTTTAGTGAAAGATATTTGAAAGATAACAAAATTTTCTACTCCGCTTGACTTTTTAACAATTACACCTATAATGTTCTGAACGCTTTTTGTGCCTGTTTCCGTACAAAGGCGATAAGAGGTTATGAGTATGTATGCACTTATTGATTATAAAAAGGCGCGTATAAAGTTGCAGAAGGTGACGAGATTATTGTTGACCGTTTGAATGCGGAAGTTGACACATGTGGAAATTGATTCGGTGCTTTTGTTGAAAAATGATGCCGCTGTTGGAACCCGTATGTTTCAGGAGCAAAGGTTTCTGCAACGGTTTCGGAGAATTTTAGAGACAAGAAAGTCCTGGTTTAGCAAGTATCACAGCAGACTACCACAGATGTACGGACACCGTCAGCATTATACAAAAATTAAAAATTGACGGTATCAAAGCGTAAATTGTGATAACAGTCGTTTTGACGCTGGGAGCTCTCGACGAACTGTTGCAATTAAAGCTTCAGGTCATGCTGAAAAGGAAAGTTAGGTTCGATCCTGTTTATGCCGCAGTCAGTTTTTGTTGCGTACAATAGCTTTTATACTTGACGGAGCTTGGAGCGTTAAAGCGGAAAACTCGCGGATGTTTTCGCTGCTCGGTAAATGCTTTTGCGATGTAGTTGCTTTGCAGGCTGATTTGCAAGTGTTGGCTCGCTTCGCACAAAAGGACTTAATTCCCCTTGTTGCGGACCCGAGTAACGTCGTTTGACAGTTGAGCAGCTGACGACTCTTTAAGCGATTTTTAAGATTACAATTAAAATTAAAAATTAGGAGAATGCTAGCGGCTCGAAAAGAGGCGGTAGCGGTCCGAAAACGGACGCGACCCAAACCCAAAATACTTAGGGCGTAAAAAGATTTGCTGGTGAAAAAGTAAATGCCGAACAATGTGTTCGTCAGCTGCGGAACAAAAATCTATCCTGGCGACAACGTTCGCTGTGGAAAGGATTACACTCTGTTGCGAAACGGCGTTTTGAAGTTTGACGAAAAACGTGGACGAAAAATACGCTTCCGTTGTAGCGACAGAAGAATAGTCTTTTGCTCCGCTATTTTTACAAACGGCACTGTTTTGTAAATTCAAAAGTTTTATGTTAAAATTTGCAGATGAAGCGACCATAACTGTAAGCTCAGGCAAGGGCGGGAACGGATGCGTCGTTGTCGCGAAAAGTATGTTCCTAACGGCGACCTGCTGGAGGTGACGGTGGACGTGGCGGAAGTGTAATCTTTCAAATTAAACAAGACCTTCGTACTCTCGTGCATTTGCGTTATACGTTGAGCGAAAAATGGTCAAGACGGTCAAGGTCGCTACAAAACACGGAGCCAACGAAGCGAAGATTGCATGGTCTTTTCTTTTGCCTGGTTGGTTTATTATCAAGATGCAGAAACAGGTGCCCTGATCTACGATTTTGGTGATGCTGATGAGGGTGCTTTTTGTTTTGAGGGAGGCAACGGCGGTTGCAACTGTCATTTTAAAAGTGCAGTAAAACCAAGCTCCGCAAACCGCCTTCCTGGTCAGGAAGGTGAGACTAAAACTTTGTTATTGAGCTCAGCATAATTGCGGATATAGGCTGTGGGTTTTCCGAACGCAGGCAAGTCGTCGCTTTTGGACTATTACACAAATGCTCGACCGAAAATTGCCCCATATCCTTTTACGACAAAGATACCGAACCTGAGTGCTGGGTGTGTCAGCGATGAGCGTGATATTATTTTTGGCTGATATTCCAGGTATTTTGGAAGGTGCTGGGACAGGTTACGGGCTTGGCATTAAATTTCTCAAGCACATTGAGCGAACTTACGGGTTAGTGATTTGACGCTTTCAAGCGATGATTACAAAACCGCATACTCGGTACTCAAAAACGAACTTGCAATTACTCGGAAACTCTAAAAACCGTCCGTCGTATAATTGTTGGCTCGAAGCTGGATTTACCTGGAATTGCTGGACAGATTTAAAAGAACTGCAAAGCCGATTTTCCTGATATGAGAGTGCTGGGATTTCGGTGTTTAATCGCTGGGGCTTGGGCGACTAAAGCTATGGTTGAGTTGCTTGAAGCTGAAGAGCAAAAAGCGTGTCAAGCCTTCTGATTGACCTGAATACTTGAATAATAAAATAGGTTTACAGATATTTTTGCACAGAACAAAATTTTGCGGGCAAGAACTGTAACGTATTTCGATGAACAGACAATCAAAGTGAAAACGATTTTCAGCAACGGTCAGCTGAAAGCACGCAAACCGATAAACCGCACAACCGTGGTTGATGTATAAATAGCAATCGGGCGGTTCATTTAATCCTGTGCATAATGGGCATCTAAGCCTTGCGGAAAATGTTTACATTGAGCTTGGTTTGATGCTGACTGTCGCGCATGCAATCGCCTAGCAAGCTGTCACAGCGCTCCGCATGGTTAGCACGACTGAATTACGACTGACAAGAGGTTTTCGTACACAATCGATACCGTCAGATATTGTTATTCCAAATATCCGCTCACTAGTAAGCCTGGTCTCATTGTCGGAGCGGATTTTACTTGAAAATATTTATGAATGGAAAGATGCCGAAACGCTATTTGAGCTTACCGACTTGATCATGTGGAAGCGTCCTTTTGAGGCACGTTTGCACGAAAGCTAGAAAATTTAGCCGAGAATAATAAATTGGCAAATGCACCTCACATAAGGCTTTAAGTTTATTGAGCTACAAAATACGGCTCTCCAACACTTTCTTTCGACACAAATACGCAAACGCAATTGCAGGAAAGCATGGCGTTACCTTGTGCAAAAATTCTACATATATATAGCTTTGAAAGAAGAAGACTACAAAATGACTACAAAAACAATTTACGAAATTGAAGCATTCTTGAAAAGCACCTTTCGAATGAGTAGCTAGACATTCATACAATGTTGCAAAATACCGATATTTGGCAACATCATATGGTAAACGAGCTGTGCGTTTAGCATATTTTGCGGGCTTATTCACGATATTTGCAAAGAACTTTCGACAAGGAGCAGCTGGCGATTTTTCGTCAAAACGGGCGAGCACTCACAAAAATCGAAAAGGCAACGTATAAATTTGCTACACGGAGCGACTCGAGCTTATGTGCTGAGTTCGGTGTAAAAATAGCCAAGTTTTGAAGCCGTCAAGTTTCACACATTTGGTGCAAAACTCCGCACGCTTGTAAACTCGTTTTTGTTGCCGACAGGGATCGAACCAAGTCAGCTTCTAGCGAGTTTCTGCAAAAACTTCTGAAAAATTGCAGGTCAAATCAGTTTTAACGAACTGACCTTTAGTTTTAGCTGACAACATGTGCCTATGTCGAGGCGGGATAGTGTCGCCACTTTCACTTAAAAATGAGCTGGGCAAAACTCAGTCGTTGCAAATAAGTTTTAAGACGGCAACGCATCATTAAAATACACAAGTATTATTGCTAAGTAGATAAATCGACAGCAACACTTTTATGTAGCTGCTGAAAACCGCTATGCACAACATCTTTTCGTAGCGGTAGTTATTGGCTTGGGAGGGTAGCTTCTATGCGTTTAATATCCATCCGAAAGTTTCAGGTTCATATCTTTTGCACACCCTGATAAACTGGAGCCCTCGTTTTGATCTGTCTTTAATCGCTTGACTAAACGGTATCATATCGCCAGAAAATATCCCGCACTTCACGAGATAATTCTGAATCTTTCGCTTTCTTTGAGAATCCACACAAGATAGTCTTCAATAAAATAGTCCTTAATGTCGCCTTTTTAGCTTTTGGTTTTGATACCAATCGATAATAGTCTGCTGTGACGTTTTCTTCCATCCAATAGTACGACGCTTTCTCTTTGCAACCTGCCAGCGAAGGTCTGCCAGCACGTAAAATCGACACCATCACGTTTTAGCATACATCGGTATAGCAGTCAGCCCACGGCTGGATCTGCGTTATACCCTATCAAACGGTTTCCCAGCAAGCCGAGCATCACCGTAGCTTGGGATTAAAATCACAAAAGGCGGTATGCGGTTTTTGTTGCGAGCGGTACTGCCTGAAAAACTTCCCTGGTCGATGCTTTCTATTTTGTAAGTACCTTCAAAAATATTTTTCGCGTATACCGATTCTTCTGGCAACGAGCGTAAATATTCCCCGCGACAAAATCGGAAAGTGATTGCCCCTGCCGTCCGCAGCACATCTGGTCATTGCCGGATTGTATCGAACTCAGTTGCAACACCTGTGAGATTTACGCCTTTCTGCGCTGGAGGAGCCATTTTCGCTCAAGCGACTTCATATCGCCTCTGCACGTTTATATTCGTCTTTAACAGCAACAAGCTCGCGGTCAGCCGAGCAGCTTTCTCATCGATCTGTGAATCTTGTCAAACCTCTTTTTGAGCTTTCAGTATATGGAGCTTTTATATCTGCTCCAAAACCCTGCACAAAATCGTAGCGAAAAGTCTCTTCAAAATGATTGCGTATTTCATCTTCGTGGCGTGAGCGTTCATCCGACTTTGCACGCAACAAACTTTCATTGCTTTGTTTTCGTCCGCTGGCTTTTTCAAAAAAGTTGCTTTACACGTTCGTCTTCGTTTTCGGCTAACCTCGCACTTCATCAGTTGCCGAAGGGATTAATCTTCCAGAACCAATCGCTTCAAAACCATTCATCCAAATAATAAATTGCACGCAATATGTATTTTCATCAACAACATGCGAAAAAGCATGCTCAGGCGTGAGAAGCGTCGGCAAAACAAATCGCCTATCGCATCGAGTATCACGACAAGCCATACCTGAGCTGACTTGCGCAGAAGGTCACGAAAGAAAGTTCCGGTAATCGGTAGAACCTGCTGACGATATACCGCCCGATCCTTCGGTCTGCAACCGTCAAAATACTTTGTTAACGATTGGTCAACTTTTCGCCGTATCGCCACCATCCGACAAAACCGTTTTGTCAAAAATCAGTCGAATCAAAAGCGTATGCCCTTTTTCGGTACTAAGACTCAGTAACCTCGGAAATTCCTTTTCGCTAAGGTCTACTTCGCTGGGGTCACGCGCTTGCTCAGCAATAGCTTCACGCGATTTTGAAAACATCGTGATGATCTAGCCGGCGAATCTGGTTCCTCTTTTGTTGAGCTGTCATTTTAAAAGGGCTATCGATATCGTCATTGTCAAATTTCATACACACACCGGATTGTCAAACTTGAAAGAGTGAGATGAGGAATTGAACCTGACCTCTTGCATGCCATGCAAGCGCCTACCAATTGAGCTACACCCCCGACGCTTTTTAGTATAACACACTTGCGTAAAAATGTCAAATGCAAACTTTGATATTTTACACAAAAGTCTTCGAGCATCCCAAATAAAGATATTTTTCACGAAAAATCTAGCTCACTAAAAGCTTCATTGTCGTTATTCACCGAAAGTGTAACTCACGGGGCAAAATTAAAATCCTCACAAGGATTTTAATTTGCCCATCATGTACCTCAAAACTTTCTGCAAATCCGTAGCGGAACTGCAAACTTGCGTACAAGGAGGACGCGGTATATAGGTCGAGTTGACCATCGTACAAGGATGTACGATGGTCAACTGTTGACACTAAATAGGTAGGCTTACCACCCGTGATAAGTATTTGGTGAATTAGTACGAATGATTACTAACATTTAGAGATACGCCTTTACAATATTTTTGAAAAATAGAGTAATATGCGAAAATATGCAGCAAAAATTTTTGTTAAAAACGCCATACATAATGGCGTTGTTGTGCCTTTTCGTTTACATATATATCCACAAAGTGAAATAAAAGCATTTGTTCTGCCTGAAACTCTGCCCGAAAATACTAAATTTCAAATTGCAGCGAGTTGAATACGATATAAAAGGTTTGACAAATGGAAGCTGTCCTTGCGGAAGGGCAGTCCAAATAGACACAAAAACTCAATTTGCCTCCAGCACACAATTTTTTCGAATATATTAAAAAGCTGGAAAAAGAGTCGAAAACATCCGCACACTTGAAAGCGTGCAGCTTGAACCTTATACACAAAAACCCAAATGAGCAAAATCTTAGTCTTGTTACGTTGATTGTCCAGCAAAGATACGACTGATTTTATGCTCGTATCCTAAATACGATCTCAAACTAGGCACTTCGCTTAAGCTTAAAAATTAAAGACACAATGGGAACAATGCAACCGTTGAATTTTGATTTGAATTGGCAAAACGGAGTTTCACGAAGTATCGCCACAAATTGCGATTTTGTATATCCGTATGATGCAGGCCCACTTCGTGCAAGTCAAGCGTTTGAAACAGGCTTTGAACTTGACATTGACCAGCCACATAAGCTTAACTTTAACTTCGGAACAACATCTGCATTTTCATATAGCTATAAATTTCTCACGTTGGTATTCTGGCTTGTCTCAGTCGTTTGAAGTCAATCCTGATTTTGGAGCAGCCATCGGCAAAAAAGGATACCGCTATTACCTTCAAACAAAGTCATTTGTGTCGCTTCCAATGACAATTACACAAGTAGGCGATTTCGGCTCCCTCGTGTATGTGCCACATTTTTCGTTAAGCAAGAAATGGGCTTTTTCAACCGAAGCAAATAAAGCAATGAGAGGCGTGCAAATTACTGTCGGACATTCACTCGGTTTTGGAAAAAGTGAATGGAAAACTTTCGTGAGGGCTTGGGATTTCAAATAACAAACGATTATTCATTTGACACAAGTAGCAAACCAGACATTTCATTTGAAACGACACTGAAAGGATATATTTCGTAATCGTATCGGAATATATAGCCGCGTGAACTTTTTATAGTCTAAACAAAGTTCAATCAAATACTGCGGGTAAAAATTTGCGAGGTATTTTGATAGACGGCTCAATACCGACATCGCGTTATCTTGGAACATTGACTTACCGATTAAAATCGACATCACTTGAATATACGCACTGATCGAAAGTGGACACGCTTTTGACTTTGAGTTGCATGCCGTCCCGTTTTTAGATTTCGCCTTTGTACACGACTTTAACTCAAACCGATATTTTTCGCCAAAGGATGTATGGTGTTCTGGCGGTTTGGAACTCATTATCTTTCCTGTAAAGTTCCGCTCGATATATGTGAGGGCAAGTTTTGGTTTCGATTTGCGTGAATTAAAAATGTGCCAGGGCTCATTAAACTGGAAGGCATCGCAACACGTGACGGCGAACGCATGAGCGAAGTTTTTGGGAATTGGTTTATCATTATTAAATGCGACATGCTATGCAAAGAAAAAGGCATTTTTACAAAAACGGAATTACTCTCGGTGAGCGTTACTACTAGAAAAACTCACCGACAAACGCGTGTGTCTTTTCGGTCTGGCGGTGTTGGCGCTACAGTTGCAGAAATACTTTGTGCGAAGTGGCGTGTTGCATTTTGTGTTGATTGACGGAGATTGCAGTTGCACAAACAAACCTAAACCGCCAAATTATTGCGACACGCTCAACCATCGGCATGAGTAAATGTGATTGCATCGAACAAAGAATACTAGATATTAACCCAGAGGCAAAAATAGAAATCATCCCTGAAAATTTATTTTGCCTGAAAGCGAAGAACTTGAAAAACTTTTCGACAAAGCTTGACTTTGTGATTGATGCAGTCGATACAATTTCACTAAAAGTTAAACTCGCAAAAAATATGTGAAGAAAAATATACCATTGATATCTGCAACTGGTTGCGGAAACAGAATCAATGCAACCTATCAATTTGCGGACATTTACAAAACATCACACTGCCCAGTGTGCAAGGTGTTGCGAAAATTACTGAAAGAAAACGGAGTGAAAAACTTAAAGTCCTATACTCGCCGACCGAAGCGAAAAAGGATACATCCTGTCGCATCCGTTCCTTGACGCCAGCAATCGCTGGAATTATGCTTGGAGCGGAGGCGGTTCAAACTATGCTCAACGACTAATGCCAGACGGAAAAATTTTTGATAAAAATAAATTGATGCTGGAAATAAAGTTTACCAAAAATGCACATATTAACCGAAAGTAGAGTCTACAAAGGTCAGCGTGTGGCGGTTTCAACCGCCACACGCTGACCAACTTTGTCAAACGCTTTTTACGAATACACGCACATTGCGGTTCAAGAATGTCGCAGGTCAGTTACACTAATTAAAAATATCGATATTTCTTTAAATTGACCTGCGTCCTTGTACATTCTTGAACCAGCGTAACTCGACAAAGCTCTTGTGTGCGGGAAATAGCGACGCGTAAAACGTCTCGTACACCGCTTATATGCGGTTAACGCTTGCAGTGCAACACTATGAAAAGCACTGCTTTCAGAAAAAGCGGTGTACGTCCTTGGCGGTTTAGGTGCGAAGCGTAAAAGCAAAAAGCTCAGCCGTTTCACAAGTGCAAAAATTTACTTCTGTAAGTTACATCAAGCCTTTGATGAATTTGGTTGCGTCCGTTATCTTTGGCTGCGTACAAACAGTCATCAGCAATTTTCAAAAAGCTCCGAGCGATTTTTCAATGTCCGGTTTATATGTAGTTGACACACCGATGCTGATTGTTAAAACGCCGATTTCAGTGTTTTTGTTTTCAATGTTGAGCTGCTGGACTTTGGCTCTGATTTTTTTCGGCAACAACAGCAATCTCGTGTTCATTTTTCGCCGACACTCACCGCAATAAATTCCTCGCCACCGAAGCGAGCGATAACACTATGCAATTTTGTTATCACTTTGCATATAGTTTGAGCAACGGCAACCAAAGCTTTATCACCTTCCAAGTGTCCGTATGTATCATTCAAGGTTTAAACTTATCAATGTCCATCATCAAAACACTGATTGGCTGTTTTGTTTTTTACAGCTTCCTGCATCAATGTTAAATACGCATTGTAAAATTCACGACGATTGTAAATATGAGTCAGTTCATCCATAACAGCAAGTAAGCTCGCGGTTTGCCTCTTCAAGTTGCCGCTGCGTTTCTTTGTGAGATTCAATTTCGTTGTTTAATTTTAATGAATGCTTTACATTATTGATTGCAATCGCAATGTATTGACCAATCAAATCAAAAAAAGTGTTTATGCTCAGGCTTAAAAAAATTCTTTTTAACTGACTGAAGAGTAAATACTCCGATTGTTTGTTCTTCGTATGTGATTGGAATAAATAAAGCGGAGTCGACATCTTTGAGATTGTGAGACCCGCACATTTTTGACGTATCGAACTTTGCGAAATCTCATCAAGAAATATCGGAAGTGCTGTTTTATAACACTCAACTTCATAGCTATTTGTGTTTGAAAGCGAAATACAAAAATTATTACCGGAAATACCGTCTTCAATAATTGTAAGCGATTCCAATGCTGTTTTAGATTCATTTACGATAAAGATAACATCGACAGGCAAAATTTCATAAATAAAAATCATGAACAACTTGAGCAATCTCATTCAGGTTAAGCGTAGCTGTAACTTTTCTTCAATCTTGTGAACAATATCGAGATGCTTTCAGCAAGCTCCAATGCTTTGTTTGATTCTTCCAATTCTTTTGTTAATTTATTAAGCAAAAATTTTTCCTGCATAATTTGGTCGTTTGCAACCATCACGTTCAAAGCTTTTAAGTTGCTGGTTTTTATCGTCATCTTTGTTGATTTCAGAAAACTTCATATAATTTCGAAATGTCAAAATCAACTTTTTCTTCATCGCCAATATCTTCATAATATGAATTCAAAACATAATTAATCTCAGAAAGATGGTTTGAAAAATTCATTGGAATTATTATCCTCATACTTTTGCAAATGCGGAATATATATATCGATACGGGAACATTGCGTAATTTACAAAATGTTCCGTAATTCACAATTGAGCGATACATATCATCGTTTATCAAACCTGCATCAAAAAGTCTCTTGCATCTTAACATAATATTCTTCGCTTTTTATAATCTTGTATTTGAATATAGTAATAAACGTGTCCTTCATAAACTGCCGAAAGCGTCATTAAATCAAACGAAGTCCAATCGTAGGTGCAAAGATTATTAAACCACTTTGTCGCATTTTTCTGTATCATCATTTTTTTGCAAAGCTCCATAATATAATTAGACATAGTGGTAAGTAAGTACCCAGCATTAATCGGATCCGTCAAGTCATTTTTCATATCAAGTTGCAATGATTTATAAAAATAACCGAGAGCACTTTTTTTCGTCGCCGAGTAGCTCAAACAATATTCCGATATTATTATATGCGGCTGATTTCATATTTGAAAAATCCGTGATTATCTTCAATCGTGATTATCGTGTTATACTCGTGATACGACTTTTCAAAGAAAGCCCAAATGTGAGTAAACAACACCAAGCAAGTTGTAGCAAAAAGGAAGAACGACATACAACTTAAGTTGATTTGCCTTTTTGATAGTTTTTGTTATGGAAGTAATAGCGGACTTAGAATCGCCAGTAGTAACAAAAATAAAGGTCTTTAACGCATTCAACAATAAGCTGAAGATTCTTGTCGTTTTTATACCTATCCGTTTTTCTAATGCAGATACCTTGACAATATTTTTCAGGTGCACGCAATAAAAAGAGTTCGCCATCGACCTTAGCGTTTGATAACACTTATCGTCCTTATTTTTTCAGTGCGTCCTTCTCTTTCATCTCATGCTCCTCACCGCAATTTTAAACCAGCATTTAGTTTCAGGAAATATTGCGAACCTTTCCTCAGTTGCCCGCAAGCACCCAAAATATCGCCACCGTGCTCGGCACGACGTGTTACGTTAATTCCTCCGCTTTTTCAAAGTGCTTTCAAACTGCCTGACCTCATCTGCCGTCGGACTTTCAAACTCAAGTTCTGGAACCTTGTTCCACGGAATAAGATTAACATGAGCGTTCAAATCACGTGCAAAGTTAATTACTTCATCGGCAAAGCGACGGCTTGTATTTACGCCGTGCATCAACGCAACTTCCAAAGTAATCCCGCCTTTTTTGTGTTTTTGGAAAAATGCAGCAAGGCTTTTTAAGTTTGGCAATGTATTCGTTTCAGCAATTGGCATCAGCATTTTTCCGTAAAGCTTCATTCGCCGTCGTCAGCGAAACGGCAAGCCTAACTTCAGGCAGCATGGTTTCCAAACGCTCAATTCCGGCGATAACGCCCGCAGTCGAAATAGTAATCCGCCGCTTCGAAAAAATTTCGCCCCTGCGGATGCGAAAAATCGTAATCGCTTTTTACATTATCCAAATTCAAAAGTGGCTCACCCATTCCCATAAAAACAATGTTATCAATCGTGCCACTTATTTTTCAAAGCACAAAAACTGCTCGACAATTTCCGCCACTGATAAATTTCGTGCAAACCCAAGCAAAGCCAGTTTTACAAAACTTGCAACCCAAGGGACAACCGATTTGACTTGAAATACACGCTGTTTTGCGTCCCTGCTTGTCAGTGAGTAAAACCGCTTCGATAACGTTATTATCAACAAGCTCCAGCGAAATCGTGCCACTTGAATCAACACTTTTGTTTCTTGTATCGACGTGCAAGACGCATAAAAATGCTTTGCAAAAATTTACGTTCCTCGTTGGCTAACGTCGTAAATTCGGTAAAATCAAAAATCCCTTTTGAAAAATTTTTAGAAATTTCCCGAGCTTTGAAAGCCTTAAATTGAGGCAACAATGCAGCAATTTCTTCAGGTAAAAAGCCCGCCGAGGCGGTTTTTATTTTCATCGCTTCGTGATACCGAAGTCATGTTCGCTCTCTCAATCTTTTTGTTGCACGGCGGCTAACGCGAGATTACGCAAGCTGGCATATAAATCCGAAATATGTGGGTTGCGAATTCCGAACTTACGGAAGTTGTCTAAAACTTCCAAAAGCTTTGTCCCTGTCACCAATATTGCGATAACAGTCAGCCAACTCCAAGTAAATGCGGTAATTTTTTTCTGTCTTGCTGCAAAAAGCGACGTGAGACTGGTAATTGCCTCGGAGTACAAGCCCTTTTCTTTTTCAAAATAGCAAGTCCCAGCATCGCATAGCTATCATAGGCAATATCCAGAGCCTTTACTGTCGTACGCTCCCGGCCTCATCAAAATTACCGACGTTTCGATACGCATCGCCCTAATCGAGTTAAAATCACCTTGTTATCTGCATCCATTGCCAAAATCCAATAATTTATCGATAAATCATGCCGTCCCAAACCGCGGTAGCAGTCCGCAATCCCAAAAACAATGCATAAAAATTTTTAGGTTCTTTATCTGTTGCCGAAAGAAAAACAGCAAGGCTTTTTCAAAATTTTTTTAGCTTGCGATAACAATTTCCGATAGACGTTAAAATGCGAATATCGGCTCCATTTACCGAAAGGGTCAAAACCCGCTGCCAATATCCCAAGGCTTCACGGTATTTCTCAAAATCATAATACAAATGTCCCAACCCAATCAACGCATAAGTGTTGTCGGCACTCAAGTCAAGCACCCTTTGATAGATTTGCTTGGACTCATCAAAGCACGAGACTTTGCGGTATGCATCAGCTACCCTTGTCAAAACAGCAATATTCGTGTCGTCGAGCTGCAAATATCGCTCCCATATTGCGATTGCCTTTTGTACCGATGCAAGCTTTTATAGCAATCAGCAAGCCCGAAAAAGCACGTAATTATTATCTGGGTGATACTTCAAACACTCTTCATAGTACGACAATGCTTTTTCGATCTTTTCGCAGGCGGCCTCAAGACCAACCAACGCATAATTATTGTGAGCGTCCATATCCAAAATACGCAAAAACTCAAGGCTGGCATTCTTTGTATCATTTTCCTTTAAAAATGCATATCCTTGCTTTGAGATTTCGAAATTGTGTCTAAAAGACGTTCGCTATCTGTTTTTCGCTTTCCGCCTTATTCGTATGCGGAAAAATCGAGCATTATATTCAATTCTGGTAAATCAAACTCTACAATATCTTCGGGCTGTTCATTATTTTTACTGTCATCAATTCTCTCCCTCCATCATCATCTGCAATAATCGGGCAATATCTTTCACAATTACGTCAACATTATTCCGATTGTGAGCCAGCTGATAATATCGCAATGCTGTCAGTTTTCATTCTTTTTGATAGAAAAATCACCAACCCGCGTCAAACCGTCAGAATAACCAGTTGTGGTAAAAATCTTTTGCAGCCATTTCAATCTTTCCCGCAGTAAAAAGCTCATTTCCCTTGCGATTAAGAACGCTCTTTTTGCTCGGAAGAAAGCTCCGCAACCGTCGTTTTTAGATTACTATCCATACACCGCGTAACCCGTATTCTCACAGTCGATGTGCTGAAATAATCAACAGTATTGAATTAGAGCAGAGCCGACCATCGTTAATAAGATCGGCTCAAAAAAAGATACATTCGCTATTTCGTGACCACCGTCGAAATGCGTTCAAGAACCTTCTTTCGATCAAGCGGTTTTACAATGTAATTTTTGCTCCAAGCAATAAAGCTTTTTACAAAGCTCTTCTTTACCCCAAAGCACTAATCATTACCACCTTTGCGTTTTTATCAAACTCAACAATTTTGCCGAGTGCGGTTAATCCGTCCATCTTTGGCATAGTGATATCCATGGTTACCAAGTCGAGATCTGGACAAAGCTCTTTGTACTTTTTCAATTGCTTCAAGTCCATCGAGAGCTGTTGCAACCACTTCGTAGCCTTCACTCGTCAAAAATTTGATTCAACTGTTTGGTAACAAAAATTGAATCATCAACCACCAAAAATCTTATACGGAGTTCCATCCGGTTTCAAACCGGTAGGAGCCTTGTCATTTATGCTGGGAAAATCTTGTTTTGAAATCATACCCATCTCCTCTTAATTTGCTCTGTCACGGATAGCGACATTAATTTTCAATTCTACCTTGCGGTACTTCCATCGGAACAATCAACGCTTCCATATCGTTGTTGGATATTTCCATGTTCTGCCCCGTGAAAAAGTGCCGGCGGTGTCAGGTCAAACCTAAAGCCTAAATCGTGCAACTTTGTTACAGCCTGAGCCGTAATCAAGTTTGCAAGCTCGGTAATTGTTGCTCGAACCAACTCATCAAACTGTGTCAACTCTTCCGGGTTCATCGCAGACGCAATTTTTCAAAGCTGTTTCCTGCTTCATGTCAAAAAAAGAACACGTCCTTCAACATCACCTGCCAAACCAACCATCGCAGCCACGCCCATAACTGGCGCATACAATCTCGACTTCAAAATACAAGTCGCACGCTACTAATTTCACCCCCAAAACCTGCGATAAAATATTATACGCAGCTTCGGTAAACGGATTAATATACTCTACTCGCATGCATTACTCCTTCTCTCTTTAAGCATACTAAACTAAAATCTCTATTTCGTCATTGCTAAAATTCTCGGCATAAATTTTCGCAACTTTCATTTATTCTTTCGTGAAGAATATCACATCTGAGTCGGCAAACCGTGCCCAACCGCTTTGCTTCGGCATAGTTTCATTTCGTCCCAACAAAACAATGCCAGTTTGTTTTAAGCTCTCGTTAAACTCCCGAAATCAGGTGATTTTGCATATCGACAGGCACAAACGAAAGCACATCCCGTGCCAAAAATAATATCGACATCAGGAACCACGTTCTGGTTTGAGCAATCGTGATACTCAAACAGTATCATATCTTTTATTTCCTTTGAGAACGTATAACTGCCGTCAACGCCTTTCACCAAATATGGTTTATAAATCAGAATTGGCATGCTCTTCTGAAATTTCAGCATCGACGCGGTCGAAAATCATCAACAAGTCGCTGTCATTCGCAAAAATACGTATTCTAGCATTCGGATATTTAAGCTTCAAAACAACAGCAAAGCTATAAGTTTCATAACCAGAGCCACAAACCCACGTTCCAAACATTTATCACAGACGAGTTATTCTCAGGAAGAGCCTTATAAAACGCATTCATGTACTCTTCGCTCCAAAATGCTCCAGTAAACGGGGATATAAAGTCCGCTAAAAACTCATTCGCATCATTTTCATTTTGAAGCTGCAAATTTCCTGCCGGTCGCAAATCCTGCCAAATCTCACTTAACGCTGTTTTAGCCAATCCTCGTTCACAGCACTGGCATAAAACTTTTTCATCACCTTCAAGGTGTCGCCAATAAAACTCAAGTCCAAACTTTCGTTCGCACGTTTCATCAAGCCAGTTTCACGCCCAGCAGGTTTATTTTTGTTCATCATAAGCACTTGCCTGAACTTTCGCAGGAGAATCTGTAGTTTTAGTCGTGCTTCGATCTGAGAAAATTCTATCTACATCAAGCAAAATATACAGTCTACCAGCACTTTCAACGACACCTTGGATATACTTGATATTGATGTCGCTAAAAAATCGGGTGCTGACGGTTTTATCGTATTCTTTGAAACTCCAATAACCTTATCGATTTTATCAACAACAACCCCGAAACGCTGGTCGTTCACGATAATAATAATCATATTTTTTCGATATGGTCTTTTGCCCGTACAGAAACAGGAATGTTAAAAGAAAAATTCGCAAGTCAATCACTGGAATGATTTCACCACGAAGATTATAAACCCCCAACAAAAACAGGAGCCGTATTCGGCACAAAACGTAAAATTCCCCGCCTTTGCAATTTCTTTTCACTTTTTAATATATCGATAGCGTAATCTTTTCCAGCAAGCGAAAAAGTAACCATCTTAAAGTCAATCACTGTAAGCTGCTCACCGATAAACTCAATCGAACCAGCTTCAATTTTTGATTTAATGCACCACATCAGACATACTGCACTCTCCCTACTACCAAACCAGAAGCATCTCTACGCTGGCGAGCATTGATTTCCTGCCTCATACCCAAATCCAAAAGCTGTGCAGACATCGATAATCAAAGAAACCGAACCGTCGCCCTAAAAATCGAAGCACCAGCAATTCCTGGTGAATTGGTAAACTGGTCGGTGAGCGGTTTTAATAACCACATCTTCCTCACCAATCAAACTGTCAACCATAAGTCCGACTTTCTTTTTCTTCCGAGCCGACAATCAACAATATAGTTACTGTCTTCGTCTCGAGTTTCTTGGATTGAGCCGATACCGAAAAAGACGACTTAGTCGCAACAAGCTGATAACTTCTTCACGACAGTTAAAAACCTCGTAGTTATCAATCGTGTTAATCTTCAAATCGGAAACTCGTACACTCTCGACAACCGAAGGAATCGGGATCGAGTAAATTTCGTTTCCGACACGAGATCAGCAAGCCCGAAATAATCGCCAAAGTCAATGGGAGCTTAATAGTCAAACCGCGTCCCAAAGCCCTCGCTCACTCTCAACAACTACTGAGCCGTTTAAGTTTTTCGATATGCGTTCGCACTCTACATCGAGTCCGACACCTCGACCAGAAACATTTGTGATGCTCGTTGAAAATCCAGGCTCAAAAATAAGTTGATATGCTTTCAAGTCGGTTAAATTTTTATCTGGATGGATAATACTCGCTCAATCGCCTTTCGTTTAACCGCTTCAACGTCGATACCACTACCATCATCTGTTATTTCGATGATAATCATATTGCCTTCGTTGCTAGCTTTTCAAAAGAAGTGAGCCTTCTTCAGGTTTTCCCTGCTTCTTTCGGATATCCGGAGTTTTCGATGCCGTGGTCAATCGAGTTACGAACACGAGTGCATAATCGGGTCAAGCAAATCCTCAACTACAGATTTATCCAACTCTGTATCTTCACCTTCAATGACAAGCTGCACTTTCTTGTTTAAGTCTTTGCACAAATCTCGCACAACACGCGAAACGGTTGAAAATCTGACTGATAGGCACCATCTGGATTTTCATTTACGCCCCTTTGTAATTCATCGGTGATATGCTCCAAATTCTGCGAAGAAGATTTTAATTTACCGATAGCTTGCTTGAAACTCGAGATCAACGGCAGAAAACACATCAAACATTCCGACATAATTGTCGCTGAGTTCTTTTAATGACATTAATATCTGCCCCGTTTTGAATTTGCTCCAAATATGTCGGCATTTTTCAATCAAGCGACGTAGTTTTTCTTTATAAAGAGATGTTTGCGACTGAAAGCCACCATACAAGTCGTTAAACTCAAGAGTATTTTGGTTCAATGAAGCTTTTGTGATAACTGCTTCGCTAACCAAGTTTAGCAAGTTATCACGCGCTTTGAGTCAACACGCAAAATAGACGAAGTTTGGTGCGACGCGGAGTGCGTACCAGCTTTCGCAGCAGCAACTGCACTTTCGGACTTTGCCTCAGCTGATTCAGGCTCAGAACTTTGCAGCCTGCACAGTTTCAGTAGCTTCAGCACTAGGAGCCGAAACAACTTTAGCCTCTGCAACTTTCGGTTTTTGCCACAGGTGCAGGCTTAGATGGAGCACCACCTGCGTCAGCCGTGATATCCACAGCTTCAATCGTTACGCCAAGAGTTACATCCGGAATATTGGCAACTTCATTGACTTTTTCTAGCTGAGCAAGCTAGTTGAAACAATGTATACAACTTCAGGATGAAAAATATCCGCGTAAAGCTCATCAAAAATCAGGTATGGTTTTCAAAAACCGTTGCACATTGTTTCAATGCAGCGTAAACTTGTATACCACCGACGAGTGTTCATCTGATTACTTTCATCAAACTTCACCGTTGCTTGGTACAAACGGTATCGCCCCGCGGTATAACCTCAGCTAACTCCAAAAGCTCATATTCACTGAGAAAGCTACTTGCGTTTACCGTTGCCGTAGGTTTTGCATACTAGGCTGCATGAGGCTTTGCAGCTGCGGGAGCTTTCGGTTGAGCCGATTTTGTAGAAACTTGAGGGCGAAGTTCGTTAACAATGGAAGAAACATCAGCTTCGTAAACCGAGCCGTCCTTTCTAGCTTGCAGCATAGCTTTTTACCACATCAATTGCTGAAAGCAATAAATCAACGATATGCTCGGTAACGCGAGCTTTACCGCTCCGAATTTCATCCAACAAGTCCTCGATTGCATGCGTAAAAGTCGAAATTTCAGTCATTTCAACCGTTGCTGAACCGCCTCTTTCAAAGTATGTGCTGACGAAAAATCTCATCAATAGCATCTTTATTGGTTGGGTCTTGCTCAATCACAAGCACATTGCTTTCCAGCATTTCGACCTGTTGATCAGCTTCGGAAAAAGTCTTTCAAAAAAGCTCTTCATTATTTATGTCAAGATAGTCGCTCATAAGCTAATTATATAACGTGAATAAAAAAAGTTCAAGCCCTTAAACAATAAAAAGCCGATTTTTACTTATTTTTCAGAATAAATTTAGTTTTATTGTAATTTTACAAACTAAATAACCTCTAAAATTTGTCAGCAAAACGATGTTTTCGTGAGAAGTCTGTTTTTGTGAGTTTATTCGCTTGATGGATATGATTCGAAAAGTTTAAAAATAACCGCGTTTAAGCTTTTTCATAAGGCTCGTTCAATTTAGGTTTGACCAATTGGATTTTTACGCCGACGATAAAAACTTTCGAGGCGTTCAACGCAGATAAGCATTCGGTGAATGACGACAACTAGGCATTTTAGTTAGCTTTGATTTTTGTGCAAAAGAGTTTAGTTTTGCTACGGTGTTTGCATAATGTGCGAAGTTTTGTTTCAAAACTGAAAGTAAATATTCTTTGTCGCGGAATGCTTCAGGCTTTTGCCTATCGCGGGTGCAAATCGGTAAAGTGTTTCTAAAAGCGTCGATAAAACTTTTGCCGTTTATCGCTGATTGCTTTTTCGAAAGATAATTTTTAAGGATTTTAGGATATTCAGTTTTTCTGTCTTTTCATCTTCGGAGACTAAAATTTCTGAAAGCCTTTCGCCTGGACGCATTCCGATGATTTTTATCTTGATGTCAACTTCAGGCTCGTAGCCCATATAGCGGATTAGTTGCTGTGCCGTTTCATAAATTTTTGACTGGTTTGTCGATTTCCAAAAAGATATGGCGTTGCATTTTCACCGACGCCAGCTGTTTGCAAAATGAGCGAACAAGCTTCGGGAATTGTCATAAAGTAGCGCTCCATTCGCTTATCGGTAACTGTAACAGGTACCGCCGTTTTGTATTTGCTCGACAAACAGTGGAAAGATTGAGCCTCGCGAACCAAGCACGTTACCGAAACGAACAAACATATAAGAGGCATCGCAATGAGCGTCTTTTACGCGAGGCGGCTTCCAGTACAAGCTTTTCAGAAAGAAACTTTGAAATGCCATAAACGGAAATCGGGTCAACCGCTTTGTCGGTTGAAATCAGGACAAAGCGTTTGACGTTATAGAGTCAAACACGCATCGAGGAGTTTTTGTGCCGAGAACGTTGTGTGTGAATCACTGCGACAGGGTTTTCCTCCATCAGTGGCACGTGCTTATAAGCTGCGGCGTGAAACACAACGTCGCAGTTCAGCTTCAAGAATATAATCCATATAATCGCGGTCTTTCAAATCACCAATAACAGGAACGACAATCGCTTTTTCCCTAACGCCACCTTCCTGCAAAGGTTGAGCTCCTTGCAAATTTGATAAATCGAGTTTTTCGCCGTGCGTAGAATAAATAAACACGCTCTGCACCTGCGGACAAAAGCTGACGATGAGCTCGCTGCCGATTGAGTAGCCCGCACCAGTGATTAGCACGCGTTTCCCTCGAAGATAAAGAAAGCGTTTGCGTCAGCTTAATCGTAACAGGTGTTCGCCCCAGTAAGTCCTCAGGGTTGATGTCGCGGGCTTGCACCAGTGAGCCAGTGCCGTCAATTACTTGCGACAAGGTTGGCAATATTTTTATCTTTGTAAAGCCACTTTGTTTTAAGCTTACGTAAATTTCCCTGCAATCTTTCAATTCTAATTGACGGAATTGCAATCAAGGCTTCGGCTGTTTTTCGGCACGGAAAACTTTTGTTACTTCGCTTATCGGACCCGAGAATCGGAATGCCTTTTTATGCTCGTCCCGATTTTTGCATCATCATCAAAAATGCAGCGACAGTGCCAGAATACTTTTTCGCGTAATTTGCTCCGCAAGATTAGTTCAGCAAGCCCCGCCCCAATAATATAAATCTTAGTTTCTTCTCTCATAAGCCAACGCCCTGAGTAGGGGTATACCCAAAAACTGTATTTTGTCAAGTCAATATTTTATGCTTCTTGCATTTTAGGGCGAATGGGACGACGGTTCACGAATGACGACGTTTTTCAAAAATGTAATTTTTGAAAAACTCGAAAGTCAATTTGCAATAATTCAGAATACAGATATTGTAACTTGACTTTCGAGTTTGTATTAAAACTGTACATTTCAAGCTCGCCTCGTGTAGTGCTGAAAGAGGTCATCTATTACGGCACAAACAGGTCATCTATTACGGCACAAACAGGTCATCGATTCTAGCCGTAATAGGTGGGCTATTGCAGCACTAGTAGATGAGCTATTTGCGTATTCCTAAAATGTATTTGAACATGCTAGGAGCATTAAAAATTCTTGCAAGGAGTTTTTAATGCTCCACATCGGTTTGCACTTTCGGTGAATGAAAATATATGGATATAGAAGAGAAGAGATTTTTGATTGTTGAAAAATGCAGCACGATGTAAATTTGGTGAAAATATTCAGTGGTTAAATGAAACCTTTATAGGCTGAGTGTGCATGGAGGTGACCAAAATGATTGGGCAAAGTAAAGTGAAGCCGTAGGACAGTGAACCTTGCTGCGTTGATATTGGTTGCAGGGCTGCTGGTAGGCTTTGCGGATGGGTGCAAGCAAAGTTTTGAGCCAACTGCTGAAACGAAGATTGAGTAACAATCACGGTGAAAGGCGATTCTAACGTAAAAGTCAACGCACCGACAACTTTTGAAGCTAAAAGGTTCCTCGTGGGGCGAGATTAAAGCTAATGCACAAGTAACTTACAATGAAAACTATGGTGCGGCTGGGTTTGGCTAAACGGTGAAAGTGGCGACGATTTAGCTGATGATTATGTATTTAACGAAAGCAAAAACTGTGTTTGCCGTTTCAAAACTGCAAAGTTTAAAAGTTACAGTGAATGGCGATGAAAGAACAGTTGTATCATCGGATAATACTATAAAAATAGATTATGCTAAAAACTTGGCAGCAGATAAAAAGATTTGGTGCAAGGTAAAGTAAGTTTGCACTCCGACTGGCAAGGCTGATTATGAATTTTATGAGTGGCGACTTGGGGATGAAAACGGTGAAAAGCTTACCGATGATTATGCTATAACTGAGAACGTTACAATTTATGCAATAACCAACTATGCAAAGTTCAATATTATAGACAATGCGATTAAACTTACATCAGAAGGCACGGGCTATAAAGGTGACCAACCCAAAGGTAAAATAATAATTCCTGAAGGCATCACCGAAATATGTGACTATGCTTTTTGGAGTGTAATGGATCAACGAGTGTAGACTTATCTGGTTGTACAAGCCTTACAGTAATAGGCGGATGTGCTTTTTATAATTGTCAGAACTTAACTCAGCGTAAAATTTCCTGAAAGCGTAACTAAAATAGGTGACGGGCTTTTTCCGAGTGTAGTAAATTGGTTAGCGTAACTTTTGCCAAGTCAGACGGCTGGGTTGTGTATAATGATAGCATTACTTAACTAAATGTGCCGACATAAGCTCGGAAGATTTGTCAAAGTCAGAGGTAGTCGCTAAGTATTTACGCGAGCTTTCTTCCAACGGTGGCTATTGCGAGAAAAAAACTGGAAGAAAAACTAGGGATTATTCTCAATTTGAGCATAAAACCTGCATAAATGCAGCAGAATGTTGTTCATTTCTCCAAAAAATCCTGCAAGCTTCAGTCAAGAAACTTGCAGGAAAACTTTAAAAATAAAGCTTATTTACTTCAATATCGTAATATAAAACTCACCTGTAATTGAAGGTGTTGTTTTTGAAGTAAAAAGTAACGCGATTGGATTTATTTCCATAAAACGCACCAATATCCCGAGTATTTATGGTAAATGTATTCATGGATCCAGTATATTCCCATGTCCAATCGGTAAAATACGCATACGTATTACCGTCTATGTTTGTGTCACCTGTAATAACGTATTCAAACTCCTGCGGTTTTGCATATTTTGGCATTACATGTATACGCCAGCTTTTTCCATTCGCTATTTCTTCTAATGCTTAACATGTAGTTACCGTTTGAGCTTTTTCACACTCTTCACCGTTACCTTGTATTAACTTAAAAGCCCGTAGCCTTTTTCCCAAATTGTAAGCTGAAGGTTTTTGAAAGTGTCATTCGTTACAGCCTTGCCTGTTTTTCGGGTCAATCGGGAACACATAGAAGGTTTTGGCACACCCTCCGTGTGGGCTTTCGAGTTATTGTGACAGACCTCGTTCCGATAACCCAGCTCATAAACAGCCTTTTCAAGGTTATCCGATGTTGGTGTGTCATAAAAGTATGATTGTTCGGTAATAGCAAATTTTTTATACACATTTTGATCTTTAACGACGAGGGCAGTGATACCTTAGCCACGTCGCCGATTGTCGTTTCAGTTTTACCGCACGAAACATATCTAATTTCTGCGACGTTATCGTATATCGTCAATTCAACCGAGCCAAGATTAGCACCGCTTTTCTTTGTTACCTTCAGCGTTAAAACGCTCTTCGTTTCTAAAATTGTATTCTGTATTCATAGCCTTGTTTAATTTTTAGCTTACCTTCCGCAAGAGATGCAGCATCAAAAATACCATGTTTTATCCGTTGTACCGCTCATGATTTTTGAAATCTAAAAGCGACATATCAGGATGTCCTGAGTCAGCAATAAAAGCACTTGCAGGAACTGTTTTCGTTTCATTTTTGTACATCTTTTTCCACGTCGCTGTATAGAAAGATGTATTGATACTCGCAATTTCATTACTTTTTACACTTACAGATAGCGTCTTATCAGCTATGGAAGTGCCCCCTGCTTTCACTGTGATAGTACTTGTTGCTGTTTTCGCTTCTCTTGTTGCGTACGGTTACACTAAAGGTGAAATCGTCTTCCTTTTTGATATTCACATCGGTATTGTCACAGGTTGCAGTAAAGTTTGCACTACCCATCGGCTGGGTTCGGTGTAACTTCTAAAAGTTATCCCTCTTTTCCGTAATAAGCAATATTCTGTGCTTGTCCAATTTACCGTATAATCTCGTGATAGCTTCTCTAACGGTAAGTGTACCGCTTCCAGTTATGCCTGAACCATCTTGAGCGGTTGCCGTAACTGTTGCAGTTCCCCTTTCCGACTAGGAGTAATTTCGTCGCTTATTTTCATCTACATACGCTACCGACTGATTGTCGCAAGACCACTTAACAGTTTGCAAAGCCTGCTTCGGTGTTACTGTTGCAGTCATCACCAGATCTCGCCGAGGAAAACAGTTTTATTCGGCACTTCGATTGGAAGTAACTCTTTTTGTTGCAGCTTTTATGCTCAATATAGCTTTCATTAACGGGTTTACTTTTTGAAGTAATGGTAACGGTATCCGTTTTTCCAATTGCCCACAGAAATGGTTAGCTTTTGTATACAAATACGATGATGGTTCACTTTCATTTATGGTTATGTTACTGGAGCTGCACTCAAGCGTATATTCTTGGTTTGCAGATTGAAAGGAATAATAGTCTTTCGGCTCAATCGCAAAGTAGAAAACATTGTCGTTTGTATTTGTTACAAGGTCTTGCTCAGTAGTGATTTCGCTACCGCGTTCATTATAGAAAACAATGCCTGTTACTTTTTGTTGACGATGTATACGGTTGCTTCGGCTTTTGCTTCAGGATTTGAAACAGCCGTTGCAGTAAGTTTCAATGTACCAGTATTTTTGCAAGTCAACTCAACATTTGTTCCGATTGCCGTATTAAGCGATGCCAAGTTCGTATCGCTAAGCGTCCATTTTACGTCTTGGCTTGCATCGGAAGGAGATACCGTTGCCGTAAAAGTTGGTTTTTCGCCAACCAAACTTTCCTGCAATGTTTTATCAAGCGAAATACTTTTGTGCTTTTGCAACCTTAATTATAGAAACCGCTTTTTGGTGTCGTCTACCTTTGAACGAGCAGTAATTACCACAGGTGTAGCAGCTTCTTTATGCACAGTAACAAGACCGTATTCATCAACAGAAACTGCCTCGGAATTACTACTTTGCCCAAGTTACTGAATTTGAAGCGGACGCAGGTGCAGCTGTAACCGATAGCTGAAAAGTTTCTCCAACAGTCAGTGTTTTTTGATTAGCGTTACTGTAAGCCCTGTTAAAACTTCCGAGCTGACCGTAACTTTAATATTTATTTTTAGCTCAGAATTATACTTTGAAATTGCATACAAATTTGCAGTACCATTTTTAAGTGCTGTTATAGTATACTTATCTGTAGTACCGCTCACTGGTGCACTTTTGCAATTGAAGTATTATCACAGCTAAAAACCGTTTTGCAGGATCAAAGACCCATTAGTAGGATTTGCCACAAGCTTTATAGTAACGTTATCTCCGGACTTTCAAATTGAATGCATTTTGAACGGTTGACGTAGGATTTTGCACAAGGAGCCTCGTTCGGTGCAGTTACATTTTCTACGGTTACAGTGTAATCTTTTAGCAACAGGCGGTGTAGTTCCAAGCGTAACCGTAATCTTTGCCGAACCCTGTACCTTTGTAGTAAACAATCCGTTGCTGTCCACCTCGACCAGCATTGTTGTCCGATGTAAACGAGAATGCTGGTTTCGGTGTAACGACGTTAAGCTCTTGTGCAGATAGCCCAAAGTACTTTTTGCGTCGGAATAAATAGGCGTAACTTTAATTTTTGTTTGCTATTCTAATACCGAATGCCCTGATGTTTCCGCAAGCTCAAAGTCGTTGATAACTGGTTCAGGCAAAAGCGTAAACGAAATGATCAGGTTTGTTGTTTCAGTATAAAACTTGATTTTCACGGGCGTGCTTTCAGTTACGTTTGTAAAACCGAGTTCAAAAAGCTCCGCTGGCATTTTCGTTACCGTAGCGTACGGTGTAGATGCCGGCTCGGTAATTTCAGCTTTGATTTCTTCAGTCGCGTTAGTAGCATTTTTCAATGCAGGCGTAACAGTCAGCTTTTACCAGCTGCTTGTAACACATTGCTGATTGTGTAGGAACGCCGCCTTGTAAAGCAGCCTCGGAAACTTTATCGCTTCCAGCCTGTATACTAAGCGTAATTTCAGGCTTTGTCGGTTCCTGTTTTTGACCGCTGTCCTTTCCATGTTTACACGCAATAAACCACATGCAAGTAAGATACTTGCAATCCATTTTAACTTTCGATTCATAGTTTAACCTCCATATGAATGTAGTTTAAAATATTTGAAAACCGAGAACTCGGGATTTTACTAAAGAAAGATTGAGCCTTTTTATAAAAAGGCAAATGTGAAAAAGGAATTTATTTTGTTTGGTAAAAATTGTATTTGTGATATTTGTGATGGAAATAAAAATCGGAAGTTAATTTATAGCAATTACTGGCGATACATACTACATACATACATACATACTACATACATACATACATACCAAGCCTTTCTACTTAGTATATCGCAGTCGTTATCTATTCTCATAAGCTATATCATAGCATATTTAAACTTTATTGTCAACAGCTCGCAAATATCGTGGTGGTTGAGCAATTTGCGTATTCCTAAAATGTATGCATGTTAGGAGCCTTAAAATTCTTGCAAGGATTTTAAGGCTCCACATCGGTTGCACTTTTCGGTGAATGAAAATATATGAATTATGAATATAGAAGATAAAAAGCTTTTTAGTAAACTTGATTTTTAATATTTACTTGACTAAATTTATATGATATTATCTCTGCCCCCTCACGAAAGCACTGAGTTTTTCGTAAATTGATATTTGCTGCAAAAATTTTTATGGAAGAAAAATGATTAAGGTTCAAAAATATTTGTAAAACGTACAAGGTTGCAAAAAAGAAAATAAAGGGCTTAAAAGAAGCGGCAAGGTCTCTTTTTAAGCGAGACTACGAATATAAAAGCCTTTAAACGATATTTCTTTTACGATTAGCGAAGGTGAAACTGTGGGAGGTTACATCGGTCCGAACGGAGCTGGAAAAAGCTCGACCATAAAAAGTGCTTTGCGGAATACTTACACCTGATTCTGGAGCTTGCGAAATTGCGGGTCTTGTTCCGTGGAAAAAGCGAGTGGAATATGTAAAAATATTGGCGTAGTTTTTGGGCAACGAACTCAGCTTTTGGTGGGATATTCCTGTTATCGATTCCTTTGAGCTTTTGAAGGATATTTATTCTGTGCCTCAAAAATCTTTTTCAAAACAATTTGGACGAGCTGATAAATCTTTTGGACTTAAAAGGAAATTGTAAAAACACCTGCACGGCAGCTTTCACTCGGTCAAGTTGATGAAGTGCGAAATTGCGGCTTTCTCTTTGCACAGTCCTAAAATTCTAGATGAACCGACAATCGGACTTGATGCTATTTCAAAATTGACGGTGCGAAAATTTATTTCGGAGCTGAACATAACACGACTATTATTTTAACAACTCACGACATGCAGGGATATCGAAGCAATTACCGAGCGTATTATTTTCAATAGACAGTACGGATTCTGGATGGAACATTAAATGACATTAAAAAGGATCTTTATCTTTTGGATGAAAGCCTTGCTCAATTTTATCAAACGCATTGCTAAGTAGCTGTAACTTATGATATCTTTCATGAAAATACGCTTTATCGCAAATTTACAATACAGGGCAGCAGCTCTTGCTGGCATCTCAACTCAATTTGCTTGGGGAACTTTTCAAATATCATTTTATTTAAAAGCCTTTTGCGAATCATCGCCTGAAAATTTTCCGATGGGCTTTTTCTGCTTTTTGTTTCCTATATTTGGATGCAACAGGCTTTCTTTAGCGTGCAATGTGGTCATTTTGAAAGCGATATAACGATTCCGATTGTTTCAGGCTCTATCGTATGTATCAAATGTCTAAACCGATAAACATATACAATCTTTTCGAGTTTGTCCCGCTCGGTTGCATTAAGACTTGCAAGAGGTCTTAAGATGTTTTTCCGATTTTAATAATTGCCTCAATTTTACCTCAGCCTTACCGTTTGATGATGCCCGATCTTCTTACCTTTTTATATTTATAGCGTCGATGATATTGGGACTTTTGCACGGCAGCCTTTACCTGCCTGATATATGTGCTTTGTTTTTACTGTTTCTCCCAGAGGGGCTTCAAATAGTATTTTTTATCAGCCTCCGAGATGCTCATGGGACAGATAATCCCTATTCCATCCCGAAGCAATAAAAAGGTTTTAGAATTTTTCTCCATTTACAGGAATTCAAAAAATATACCTTTGCGAATTTTCTTATGATATTTTACCAGCCGACGCAGTAGAAAAAGAAATAATTTTGCAAGTCTTCTGGCTCTTCGTTTTATTTGCGTTGGGGAAAAATTATCTCAAAGGCAGAAGAAAAACTTGTGGTGCAAGGAGGCTAAAATTAAAATTTAGGATAATTATGAATGGCTTAAAACTTTATTTTTAAATATCTAGGTGTTCTTCTAAAAGCACAATGCAATACAAGGCTTCATTTTTTGTCATGCTTTTGGACAATTTCTCGTAACCTGCAATAGTATTGCATCTATTTATTTTTATTTGCACGCTTTCAGTCGATAAAAGGTTTTTCATTTAACGAAGTTATATTTTGTTATTCAATAATGCAGTTGAGTTTTGCAATTACTGAAAGTTACGCAAGAGGCTTTGATGCGTTTTCTACGCTGATTGTAAGCAGCGACTTTGATAGACTTCTTTTTGCGTCCCCGGAAATTTACCCCTTCAAGTACTGGGAAGTAAATTTGAATTTTCAAGGATAGGAAGATTATTCTCCGCCATCATCTTATATGGTTTAAGATCTGGAAATATAGATTGGTCCGTGTTAGAAAGATTTTTACAATTGTAACGATGCTATTGGGCGGAATAGCAGTGTTCACTGGTTTTGTTTTTAATCTACGCCGCTATTTCTTTTTACCATACAAAGTCTTGAGTTTATGAATATCTTTACCGATGGGGCTAGAGAATTTTGCCTCATATCCTATCTCAATATGCGGAAATAAAATTTTACGCTTTTGTACATTTATAATTCCGTATGCTCTTTTTCAGTATTATCCGCTTTTGTTTTTATTTGGCAAATACAAAAATCCAGCCATCGCCTTTTTACCGCTTCTTTCATTTTTGTTTTTGCTTCCTGCATATCTTTTTAGCGACTCGAGTTTTCGAAATACAAGTCAACGGGTTCGTAAAAACTTGTAGCTTATATTGTAATGCTTTTTGTTTCTGAAACTTCATGCTACGAAAAATATTTTGACATTTAAATAAAAACTAAAAAGTTAATTTACGTGAAGCAGTTTTTATAAAACAAATTGTAACACATAAAAGGTTCGTGCAAATGTCTAAAAACATACTTGCAACGAAACACTGGTGCAATGTTGGGTAATATAGTAGATATCATCGGACACAAGTTGGGCGAATTAAAATCCGTATGGATTTTAATTCGCCCTGTGGATAAGCTTTGGTGTGCATTTTAAGGATTAACTTTCAATCAAATGCAACAATACAAAAAGGTGCTCTGCTTAAAGTTCTAAATTAAACAAAAGAGAAAATGCAACTCTATTTTTTTGCACCTTTGACAATTGGATGAGAATACGAAAAATCCGATATTTGCAACTCCACTAATTGAAACACTTTAGGGTCTGTAAACACTGATTGCAAAAATTCCATTTTGCCTTTAAGTCCTTTGTTAAACACGGACTTATAGCCGATGTCGATGTTGAAACGGTTATAGCAAATCGGCAACCACGCACTGCCTTTTTGTATTTCAACGCTGAATACTCGAGCGTTGCTTTTTCCTCCGACTGCATAATTAAATTTTTCTGCCGACTGCTTTTGATAGAAGGTAGAGTGTTCTGCCATAGTTGGAAGGTACGATTCAGCAAGACTCAAGTGAATTCTCAAAGCTGTAAGTTCCAGTGATTGGATTAAGTCGTGCGTTATATCCGACGCTGCCCTGCGAGCTGCAAACGTCAAAGGCAGCACTGGCATTTTAAGCGTCAGCAAGTCTTGCACCTGCACTGCGGTAATTTGTTTTTGCACGTTGTAGCCTGCCGTTACTTGAAAGTCGTTGCCAACACCGTAAGTGTCCTTTTGCAAAAATCTACTTCTGAAGGCGTTCGCGATTGATAAAGCTCGAAACCGAAACTGCTTGACTTTGCAGCGATAACTGTATCTGTGTATTTTTGTTTGTACACATTTTTGAGCGTTAAAATCAATTGGTGCAAACCACGTTGAGTTAATGCTTGTATCAAAAGGCAATCGCAGTATTCTTTGACATAACAGTGTTTTTCGTGTTTCTAAAACCGAAACCTGTACTGCGTATTCCGTTTAACTGGTTCTAATTACCTTCGTTGTGTCATCATACAGATAAGCTCAGCGTGTTGCCTTTTGAGATTTAAACCTCCAGTAAATTCAATCTGTGCAAAAGTTGGTACAGGCATAATTGCAACTGCGAAACTATAAAACAATCGGTTTATCACATCTTTGCGAAGAAAATTTCAAACCGTAACTTGTATTTTGCATTGCAAATGTGCCGATTGAAAAATAAGGCGAAAGTTAGACGGCACCCACATTTTCATTATCGGGTTATATGGCTTTGAGGCAAAATCAGGCTCTGGTGTGTGGAGTGGCTTTAATCTCAATTGCCTTCCGCTGCACAACTCGTCGCAAGCATTTCAGATTGGTCAAGCGTACACAAAGCATCATAGTCAAGGTGTCTTGAAACAGTAACGAAGCGTTTTGCCTCTGTACCGTTTTTCGCTTCTTTCGATAAATGCAGGAGTATTTGAAATGCCGCCTGAAATATCTTTTATCCAAAAATAAAAGCGACTTTTGTTTTCATAATTGCCGTATGCCATTCTAACTAAACTGTTATCCAAAATATGAAAAGCTAAATGCACCAGCTTGAATGAATATTAGCTGCTCGAAATACTTTTCGCAGCAACAGGCAATTTTCAGCTTTTCGATTTTACCGTCAGCCGAAACAAAACTATATCGCGGTTTACCTGCGTTGCTGCAACACAAGCATAAGTATTATCGCTCACAGCAATCGTTTCATATATGTTTGTATAAGCTCATATCATGCGAACAAGCAAACTAACACTCTCCTCTTTTTGTTGTTCGGTTAATTAAAACGAGTGCTGCATTTTGACTTATGCTGCGAACTGCAACCAAAGATTGTGCATCGTCAGTAAAACTTGCATAACGCAGCGATGTGTATTTTTCCGACAAGAATTTTTACGCTTCACATCATAAATTGAAAACTTCCGAAACAGTACCGCTGTTTTTAGATTTGAACGATGAAACCGCAAGAAAGTTTCCATCTTCTGAGAAATGCGAGATGATAAACACTTCGATTGATGGAAAATAATTTTTGTCAATGTATTTGCATCATATAAGAAAAACTGCATTTCGTTTTTATCAAAACAAAGTCAAAAGTTTATCTCTTCCAACTTGCCGTTGCACCATAAAGCGAAACTTTTTCTGTATTGAATAATGGCTCCACAATATTTTCAGGAATCGAAATTGTGTCGATAAAGTTTGCAAAAGTTCATTGATACTTTTCCCGAATGCAGTTTCTAAAATTACGCGTTGTAAACCACTTCGGATGCATTTTTGAGAAACGCTGCATATTTTTCAACGCTACTACACTTCGGTTAAAAACTCGAAAACGCACCTCCGTATATATATCCTAACTTTCCTGTCGGATACGTGTCTCGCATATCTATATCGTTCCATCGAATTTCTTTGCCGTCAATCTTTGCTTGCTTTATAATTTGCAAAGTCGCCTCATCGTTTAATCTGCCCTCTCCGTTTACACGCTCGGAAAGAACAGCCATTCCTTCACGCATTGCAAGCGGAAACGTCGACGCAAAAATCGAGTCCATAGTAACCGCGTGGAGTGTACTCTGCTGAGAAAAACTGACAGCAAATTTTCGGTATTATTCGCGAGAACATTATCTGTCGGAAGAGTATCGTAAATAACAATGTGCCGATACGGCGACGAGGTATAATAGCCGTTCAAGTTTTCCTCGTACGGTTTTAGAAAAATCTGGGCAGCCTAGACTTTTTCAGATTTAACCTAAAGCATGCACAAACTTCATCGGCGATGCTATCAGCATGGTGAGCTAAAAATTGTGCACTCTTCTCCGAAGTACGTGCTTTTCGTACACAATCGAAAAATACTTTGTGTCAATCGTTCGCATCTGGCAAATGCACTTTGTGTTACAAAAACCAAAATGAAAAGTAGCAAAAATGATTTAATCCACTTGTTTATAATATTGTATTTCATGAGCTAATTATAAACAAAAGTATAACTCAAGTGCAAAACGAAGCAGAAATATGTTGTATTGGTCTAATCTATTCTTTTAAAAGACGATAAAAAGCACCAAAAAGCTTAAAACCGCAAAAATCGAAACACATTTAAAAGCCGAAAAGGATTTTTAAAAACTTTTTCCAACACTCATAGCCTTTATTGAAAGTCTTTTCTGAAACAGCTCGTTTTGTCTTTTGCGAAAAATATCAAAAATATCTTTGTCATAAAACAAAAATCCAGAATAAAAATGCCTCGCGGTTTTTGTTTATCCACTGAGCACCGCCTTTTAATACCGCTTGAAACTAGAGTTAGTTTAGGGTTCGGCTTTGCACTGCTGTAACAATATCACGCCTGCGTTGCTTTCGGATAATAGCCTGTAAATCGCCCTCACAACTTTGAGCGACGGAGAGTACTTCGTACATTCCGCTCGGCAATCGCTAGCGTTTCTTTTTCGCTGCCCAACAAGTACACAGACATAAAAGTGCGATCCCAAAACTGTTAAAAATTAATGATTACATCAAACGGGCAGTGACGTACTGGGACGGCGAGCTTCAAAAACTTTGCTGCCGATATTAAGGCTTTTTTGAAACGGGGAGAACTAAACCAGCATTTAAAAACAAGCGTGCGAAAATCGTTATGCCTGCGAGCTTTTGAAAAACTCCACAAGTCCAAAAACACAACTTGCTGAACACCTTCCTTTTTGCAGCGAAGTTACCACACTATCAATATCTTCTTCGTGCAAAATATCAAGTGGCACACCCATTAAATTTATTCGTTCAGTACTCATCAATAGCTCCCTTAAATTAGTCCGCTGGCTAGCGGTGAATTTTGTATTTGGTTGTTCATTTTTGTATTGTTTGAACCGCAGCTCATGCATATAAAACTTGCAGTTTCAGCCCTCAAAATGATTCGGTTTGAAAAATGGCAAGGTTTTGAAAAATCATTTTGTTCCAACAAAGCATATTCATTTGAGGAAATTCCGCTCGCAACCAATGGCTAAAATCACTGCATCAGCAGGCTTTTAAAAATCGGCAGTAAACTGTCAGTATTTACATCTGTGCAGTATAATTTTACGATGCGAGGCGAAAGTTCGCCTTTGTCTCTCGGAATAATTTTTGCCAAAGTTTTAATTGCATCATTCAAAAGAACACGCTGGTAAAACTTCGGTTGGCACGGGCGAGTCAGATTGCTGGCGAGCTCCTTTACGATCTGCTCATAACGCAAAGACGCTCCGTCGCTGTTGTTTTTGCACAACGGAAAACTCTCCGAAAACTGGCAGAATATACCGCACCGACTTCAGTTGCCTGACGGATAACCGTATTCATCTTTGGTGGTTTTTAAGCATCCATTGCAATAAAACTATCGGAGTAAAAGGCGAAAAAGCTTTCGGTCAGTCTTCGCTTTTTTTCAGATTGGCTCGCTCCTACCTGTTTATCACCTTTTACGTTTTCAGCATCTGTAGCTTTTGGATAACAGAATTACTTTTGTCGAGTCAATTTCGACAATATTGTAAGCCAGTTTTTCTCCGTTTGGAATGTTAACTCGATGCAGTCGCCATTGCGATGTCGCCTGACGCGAATCAGGTAATTGATGCTCGTCCCGAAAGTGAGATTTCGAGCTATGGTGCAAAGACGTGCTCAACAACAATTGCTTCATGCGTTAGTTTTGTGAAAGCGGTTATTTGCCAGCTTTTGTCTCGCTTCCTGTATTTCCTGCAATTCAGCGACGGTTTTGCTTTGCTGCAAGTGCGTTGACGTCGGTTGTTCTGCAAAAGCTCAACCGCTTTTTTCAGCTGCGGGTCAAACTCCGTGTTGAGGTTAATCCCAGTTTGATAATTGTTGACGCGGTTATTTACAGCAAGCCCCAAAGTTCAAGTCGGATTTTATATCTCGGCTTGGAGCTTTTTGCAAAGGCTTTGATTTCAGCGGTTGAAATATTTTCTTTTGACCTTGCAAAATTATCCAAGACAGTTTGTCCTTTGTCATAAAGGCGTGCAAATTCTTCAACTTCGCTTTCAATTGGTCTCAGGAATGCAACTCGTAGTCGGCAGGAATGCCGTTTGTGAATGTTCGCACCGCTTGGCGTGTAGTAACGAGCTGTAGTAAACTTGAAAGCTTCTTTTTCGTTTTAAGTCCCACACCATTTGCACAACGCCTTTGTTGCAACTCTGTCGTCCGACGAGAATGCTTCGTTTGTTGCTTTCGAGAGCTCCAGCTAAAATTTCCGAAGCACTTGCTGAGCCTGAGTCATGAGTGTTACAACAGGAACGGAAGACGGCAAGTGATATGCAAAGCGGTCAACGTTAAATGTTACAACTGAGTTTTTTTCATGCGTCCGTCAGTTGAAACGACAACGCCACTACTAATACTTGCAGAGCTTACAGCAGCATCGAGAAGTCCGGCCTCCCGTTATTGCGGTAAATCAAAAATAATTTTGCATCCTTGTTTTTCCAAAGCATTATAGGCTTCACGAATTTTCGGCGTGGAGTTTGGATTAAATTCAAAAAGCTTTAATATAACCGATTTGATTATCAAACATGGTATACTTGACAGTCGGCACTTCAATTCTTGCTCGCGTGATAGTTAGATTAAAGGTCATATCCACGCAAGACTTTTTATCGTTACTTTTGTGCCGACTTGACCTCGCAGTTTTTGAGAACATCTTCCATAGTTATATCGTCGGTCGGCGTGCCTTCGATTTCGTGTAATATAATCTCCTGCTGCAATCCAGCTTTTAGCTCCGGCGTTCCATCAATTGCACTCATAACTTCAACGTATGCGGGCTTTTCCTCGGTTGACTTTGTTGGCTTTTTTGAATTGTTACGCGGACCTCTCCAAAAGAGCCGACAAGCGTATCCTGCAAACTGATGCCCTGCGATGAAGCTTTTTCATAATATTCACTGTAAGGTCATTGAGTGTGTTGAACATTCCTTCCATTGCACCCTTTATACAAAACATCAGGGTCAAGAACATCAACATAATTTTCCAAAAGTTCTTTATAAACAGATCTCAAACTTTTCAACGTTTTCATCGGCACGCTCATTCATCTCATCTGAACTTTGAGATTGCATGTTATCACTCGCATAGGCTTCGGTGACTCCAGAGCCATTATTATTCGCACGAAAAACATCGAAAATACCCGATGTTGAAAAACATTTGCCGCGAACACGCAGGCACAAAAACAAAGATAATCATCATAATTTTTACCCAATCAAAAATAGGTTCACAAAAGTTTGCAAGCCTTCCGCCCATTATAGCTTGTCGCAGTAAAAAGCAAGCCAGCGTTTTATCTTTGCTATCTTCATTCACCGAATACTGACTCACGGGCAAACCGAAGGTTGCCATCCTGTGTCACAAACTCAATACGCTAGGCTATTGCTTAAAACCGCACAATTCTATTTTTGCAGTTTTTACATTTTTAGTTTTCGCGAAAACTAAAAATGGCTTAGTTACAGCCAGCCATTTTTACGCAATCATTTTGTGCTAAACATTCTCCACTCAGATTTTATTTTAACAAGGCATTGCATTTTTAATCGACTGCGTTGGAAAGTCTAAAACGTCAGTTTTACCTTTCCACTCGATGAACCTAGGTTATCTTGAATTTGGAGAAAATGTGAGTCTTGATTTTTATATGTATACTCGTTACTATGACTAGATTTTGCAAACGACTTATTTTTGATTTGTTGTGTGTTTGCTTTCGTCGGCTGTAACTCGATTCTGTGGAACGTATACCGCCGATGTGTATGGTGACAAGATGGTGATTACGTTTCTGGATGATGCAACGGCAACGCTTTCGATAAACGGCGAAGACTTTCCGGCACAGATTGTCCGCAAAGATGGCGTTATCGAGCTGTGGCAGATGCGGAAAACCCCTGCAATCTATTTGAAAAATCAACGAAAATGAGCTTAGGCTTTTTGAATTCCGACAAAGCCGAAACAGAGGTAACATTTTCGAAAAATTAGTTTTACAGGAGATACGTTTTATGGAAATAAAAACAGTACCGCAAGTTTTACGTGCAACTTTTTTGAAATATCCGAAATATGCTGCACAGTACTACAAAAGATGAAAACAAGAATTTTCAGCCTATCACGTACGAAGAGCTTTTATAACCGCGTGCTGACTTTTGCATCTGGGCTTATGAGTAAAGGCTGCGTCCGTGGACAAAAATCGGTGTGATTATGGATAACCGCCCAGAATGGATGGTATGCACGCTTGGGATTTTGACTGCTGAATGGTTGATGCTCCGCGCGGTACCGATTCAACGGTTGGTGAGTTGGAGCATATTTTTCGATTACTGAGTGCAAGGTAGTTATCGCCGAAACACAAAACGCATTCACTAAAATTATCCAAGCGAAAGATCTCTTGCTCGCTTTTTGGAAACGGTTATTACAATTAATGATTTTGAAATTCGTCAGATACGAAGGGCATTAAAGTTATACCTTATAATGAGATAATGGAGCTTGGAAAAAGACTTTGATGCTCCAGATAAAGAAATGCTCAAAGGCGAAAGCGATGACCTTGCGACAATTATTTTTTACTTCCGGAACAACTGGCTTCCGAAAGGCGTAATGCTTACGCACAAAAACTTTGTTGCACAGATGCCAGAGCTTGCAAAGATTATTCTCATTTCACCAGGACGCTGTGCAATTTCGGTATTGCCGATTTGGCACAGTTTTGAGCGCTGAGTGCGAGTTTTTGGTTATTTATTGTGCTTCCGCGATTTACTATTCTTCACCGATTGCAAGTGTTTTTGCTGCCTGACCTTGCAAAAAGCTAATCCATACGTATTCCCGTCTGTGCCACGGGTTTGGGAAGCCATTTATGATGCTATTTTTCAAAATGATGAAAAAGAATGGCGGTATAAAGTATAAAAATTTTCCAAGCTGCTGTTGCAATCGGAACATTTTTGGAAAGAGACAGATAAAACTTGCTGTACCGTTGGTGCAAGTTAAAAAGAGCGAGCGAATTACGCAGCCTCTTTCGGCTTTCTTTCCAGTTGTATTTTTGTTTCCTTTTATTTACTTGCAGACTTGTTGGTGTTCCGCAATACGCGTAAAGTTTGGCAAAAACTTTAAGCCATGGCGGCTGGTGTATCAGGTGGTGCGCTCTTCCGCGCAATGTGGATATGTTTTTGCCCTGCTGGGCTCAACCTTTGCGAAGGCTACGGTATAACGGAAACCGCTCCAGTTATTTGCTGTCGCGATATGCATCATCCGATTTCTGGGACTGTCGGGAAACCTATTGCATGCCTTACCGCAAAAATTGTTGACGCTGAGGATAAGGAGTTGCCACAAGGTGTTGAAGGCGAGGTCTGGATTAAGGGCGACACCGTCATGAAAGGCTATTACCGTGACGAAGAAAAACGAAGGCTGTGTTAACTCCAGACGGTTGGTTTAAAACTGGCGACATCGGTTTTACTGACAATCGATGGCGATTTGGTTCTTCGAGGTCGCGTAAAAGATACAATTGTTTTGAGAGGCGGTGAAAATATAGAGCCTGTCCCGATTGAAAATGAAGTTGCAGGAATCCCAGTTGATAAATACCGCAGTTGTAGTTGGTCAAGATCAACGTAATTTGGCTGCCCTCATTGTCGTTGATGACGTTTCACCCAAGCAGTGGCTAAAAAGAAAACAATATCAGCTACACAGACTTTGATGAAGTGCTTTTAAGCGATGAAGTTCAAAAATCTATACGCTTCCGAAATACGCGGTTTAATTTCTGCAAAAACGGTTTTAAGATGTTTGAAATGATTGGCAAATTTAAGCTTTTTAAGCAAACGATTTGAAGTTGGCGTTGAACTTTCGATAAAACGGAAGTTATGCGAAACAAAATCCCTGGACTTTACGAAAAAGAATTAAAGGAATTGTTTAGCGACAAATAAAGCGGAACCTCGCTTAAACATTAAGGCAAGCCATTGCTGCTTGCCTTTTTACGGTAAGCTTGTGAAAAACTTTTTAGTTTTAGTAGCTTGCTTTCTCTAATCACATATCTTTATTAAAAAGCCATCAACCGCAGACTTTATCAAAAGGCGAGGATTGATGGTTTTATCGTTTTGGAAGCGAAACTGAGAAACAATCTACAAGTAAAAATAATTATCCTCACTATAATGTTTGACTATAAACCCGCTAATCAAATGCATATTCTAATTTCATAAAATATTTTTTTGAAAATACTTTTTGTAATTTATATATTGTTGTTTTGATAAAAATATTGACAAATATGTTTTTAGTGATATAATGCTCGTTATTAAGTTTTATTTTTGCGAGGTGAGATGACAAAATCGAAACTTGAATTTACACCGACGTATGAGCGGTTGCCAGCTTTATTTGCATTTGGCTGAAGGGCTTTGCGTGAAGGCAAAGAGTTTATTTCTGGTACAGACATTGCGAGCCAGCTCGGTTCATCATCGATTCAGGTGGAGAAAGGATTTGGCGTTTACAGGACTAAAGGGTATTCCGAAGCGTGGTTATAAAAACGCAAGAGTTATTTTAGAAATAAACAATTTTTAACGTGGAATAAACCTAAGTCTGCATTTTTATTGGGAGCTGGAAATTTAGGAAAGGCAATTCTTTTGCATAAAGAATTTCAAAAATGCGGATTGAAATTGTTGCTGTCTTTGATAACGATAGATTGGAAAATAGGCGAGTTAGAAATTTTTGACATCGAGGCGTTACAGGATAAGCTTTGAAACTCTGCGTCCAAGTATTGCAATTTTGACATTGAGTTATAATTCCGATATTCAAAAAGCTTGCTACATTTTTTTGACAGAAAAAGGCGTAAAGGAATTTGGAATTTTTACAAAGCATAAAATTACGGTTGATGATCGGTTGCTGTTTATGATGCAGATTTTACCGCAGGCTTTGCCGTGTTATGTGCCGAAATGAAGCATTTGAAATAGTTATTGCTTCGAGGTAATTATTTTTGGAGCTTAGCTATTTGTTTTATTTTGGTTTTTAAGTAGATTGTTCCACATCGCTTTTTGTAACTGGAATTGTAACGCTGCAATAGAAAACGAGGTCTGCACGATTATTTTAGCTTGAGGTTTGATAAAACTATATGCAGTTTAATTTTGAAATTGTCGCTCATAATATAAAAGCTTTTTTTAACAAAAAGATTTTCCAGAACTTGCACGTGTGATGAACATTGATAGCGATGTGGCGACAAAAACTTTTTCAAAAATAATTCCTGATACTTACGAAATGCAGCAGTGCAAAAATCATTTTGCAAATACGTTGATTGTGCAAGGAAAAATATCTTCATCAAAATACGATTCTGCTTTCAGAAGCAAATGAAATTATTAAAAGAAAGTTTTTGAAAGCGTTAAAATAAAAAGCTGGCTGTGTTTTTGGTTTGGGGCTTGGTTATCACGTTGAAGCATTTTTAAAAATGCAATGACACACCAGTTGTTATTGTAGAGCCTGATGTATTTGTGTTCTTGGCATTTTTGGCAAGTAGAAATTTGGATACTGTTTTTCCCATGCACAATTAACTTTGCTAATTGGTTTAAAAGCCTATTGATGTAGTGAACTTTTTACAAACAAACGAAGCTGCAACCAATGCGGAACTGTCGCAGTTTTTACGTAGCAGTGAAGCCGTGCAGCCTGCATGGTATGGCGAGTTTAAATCGCTTGCAAAAACGTAACAAAGCTCGACGTGAAATAAATGCGAACACTGCAAAAAAATTCTTTGAGCAGTGGTTTCAAAATCTTGTAAAAAAACTTTTTATTTATTTGCTCGGAATCTGAAAAATACAAAGCGACTGCAAATGAATAGTCCCAGAGAGCTTCATATATACTCACTTTTATATTTAAAGAACCGCTTTCCAAAATCGCTTGCGTTAATTTTTGCAGGCGGTCCGAGTTTAGATACTGACCTCAAATTGCTTTCAAGGATACCGCTTGAAAACGTGTTGGTAATTGCAGTTGATACCGCGAGAGCTGTGATAAATGCAGGCATTATTCCAGACTTTGTAATTACAGGCGACCCGCAGTACACTAACTTTTTGCATTTGAAAAATGTTTCCGCTTTCGAAAAACAAACCCTAGTTGTAGAAGCTGCAATATTTCCAAAAATCGCTCGACTGGATGCAAAGTCTATGTTTATGTTTTTCACAAGATTTACCGCTTGAAAAATTATTTTTGCGGATATAAAAATGCTTTCCAGAATTTAGCTTGCCTATTTTGTCCTCAGGCGGTTCTGTTGCAACATCGGCATATTCACTTGCAAAGTATTTGGGTGCGAACGAAATATATTTTTCAGGACTCGATTTAAGCTTTTATAAAAAGCAAACTCACTATCGCGGTAGTACATTTGAAGAAGCAACACATAAAATAGCAAACGTATTTATTCGGCTCAATCGCAGTTGATTGGTGCTGCATTTGCTTCTCCTCTTTTGTGCAAAACTCAAATAAGTCAAAACAAATGAACGCGTCATCTGAGTTGGCATTAAACGCAGATGAAGTTTTTGACTGACAGCAGAATGCAAATGTATGCTTGGTGGTTTGAAAGTACTGTTGCTGCAGATGAACCGCAGATTTCCGTTTATACTTTTTCTGAATATGGATTACACATAAGCGGTATTCGTTACATTCCGATTGAAGTGGCAAAAATAAATTTTTGAAAAAGTTGAACTTCGATAAAAATTTTTTATTGGGTAGAGTAGGGAGTGTTTTTGTTTTGATAAAAAGAATATTATCGAAATAGCTTTGAGCATTTTAGAAAAACAAAAAGATTGCACATTGGAAGAAAAAGTTTTTGTAAAAGTTAGCGACACAAAATAAAAACGATAATTGATCATTTGCAATTTTTGTAAAAACAAATGGAAAGCAATTTATAATTTACAAAAATATTTATTGTGAATTAATTTTTATCGATGCGAATATATAAACACCATTTAGCTTTCCGTGTAACCGCCTTCGTCATCATCATCTTTGTTTTCATCTTCAATAATTTCTTTTTACCTTTCGACGGCGACGAACTGGTCGCTCAGGTTTTTCTGTGCTTTGATTTTCTTTTCGCGTATAATACGTTACAGCAGTTAACGAGCGCCACATATAAAATAATCGCACTAACAGCAAAAATGGTTATCGGCGAAAACAACACCGATTTTACAATGTCAAATGTTTCACTGGCACTCATAAAATTATTGTCGGAATATTTTTAGTGAAGTTTAGTAAAAGCATTTTGATAAATAATTTACGCAAAGATATTTTTACTTTATTTAGAGTAAAACGCTTGAGCTCTCGCTTTAACGAAAAAGGCTAAAACCAAGCGTTTTGTATCAAAAAGCGTTGCAGTTTGACCAAAGCTTAAAAAGAAATTTCGCTGTGATGCTTTATTTTCGCATAATAATAAAATGCGGTTGTATATAATAAAGCGTTTTCCTAAAACTGACGCTTTACACTTTTCTAACACTGTCATTAAAATGCAATGCCGTGTTAAAAATAAAAATCTGAGTGGAGAATGTTTAGCACAAAATGATTGCGTAAAATGGCTGGCTGTAATTAAGCCATTTTAGTTTTTATTGAAAACTATGTAAAACTGCAAAAATAAATTGTGCGGCTTTTAAGCAATAGCCTAGCGTATTGAGTTTAGACATGACGCATGGCATAGCTGGTTGCCCGTGAGCTAAAGTATCTCGGTGAATGAAGATAGCAAAGATAAGACGCTGGCTTGCTTTTTGTTTTTGTTTTGAATATAATTGGCGATACGTTTAGTCGGACTTACCGGCGGAATGTGTGTTGAAAGTATGGACTACGTTGAAAGCCTTTTAAAAGATAATTTTTAGAGTACGCAAGTTATGTTATAAAAGACCGTGCAATTCTGAGTTTGGAAGATGGCTTAAAAGCCGCGTAGCATGTGGATTTTGCATAGCTCTTTTTGAAATTGATGACGGTAAGTTTCATAAAAGTTGCCAACGTGGTAGTACCGCTGCATGCGGTATCATCCGCACGGCGATGCTTCAATAGGCAATGCACTTGTTGTTTTGGCAAATAAGGAATTTTTATCGAGCGACAGGGCAATTTCGGTAATCTTTATACTGGCGATGGAGCTTCTGCACCGCGTTACATTGAATCACCGATCACACCTTTTGCACGCGATATTTTTACAATCCAAACATTACTGAGTATGTGCGTCGTATGACGGCAGAAGCAAAGACCGTTGCCTTTCGGGCGAAAATTCCTGTTAGTACTTGTGATGGGGCTGAAGGTATCGCGGTCGGAATGTCAACGAAAATTTTGCCGCACAATATCCGCGAAGTGATTGAAGCCGAAAAGGCTTGCATTGCTGGTAAAAGTTTTGTTTTGTTTCAGACTTTGAAAACGGGCGGACAAGTCGATGTTTCGGAGTATGCTGACGGCTTTGGGAAAGGTTTTGGTGCGAGCAAAGCTTGACACCTCGATGAGATCGTCATTACTGATTTACCTTTTGGCAGCACTACAGAAAGCATTATTAACTCGATTGATGCCGCGGCAGAAATCTGGTAAAAATTAAAATTGCGGAAATTAGCGACTACACAGCTGATAGTTGAAATCGAGGTTGCGTTTGCCACGAGGCGTGTACGCGAAAGATGTGAGTTGACTCACTTTATGCATTTACCGAGATGTGAGCAATCGATTTCATGCAACTTGCTGGTTATCAATAAAACGCTGCCTGGAGCAAAATGACCGTTACGCAGGTTATCCGAAAACCATGCAAAGCAGTTGGTGGATCTTTTGAAAGACGAGCTTGAATACGAAAAGACGCTCACCGAAAAGTTGCACTTGCGTACCTTTTGGAGCGAATGCATCGAAGAACGTATTTACATTGAAACTATGAAAACCGCTGAAGCGGTAGTTGAAGCTGTTCGCAAGGGCTTTGTCCCTTTTCAGGCGGAGCTTGTGCATGATATAACCGATGACGATATTGACCACTTGCTGAAAATTCTATTCGCTCGCATTTCGCTTTATGACATAAATAAAAACCGTGAAGAAGTGCAGCAAAATAAAAGACCGCATTAAAAGAAATAAATAAATTACTGAAAAATTTAACCGCCTATGCTTTAACTGTTCTTGACGCAATCCCTATCAAAGATTCCCGCCAGACTGGGCGAAAAACAGAAAGTACTTGTTTAAAAAGATAAACCGTCGAAGCTAATCGATAGAATATTTCGCTGCGATACGGACGACTGGCTATCTCGGAACAGGTGTCAGCACTGGCACAGAGCTTTTTGTTGTTAGCCTTTTGACCGGAATTTCTTTCATTATGCGAAAAAGCGGTATTTACACGGTGGTCGATGTGCCAGAGCGTCTTTTTCACGGATGTCGGCTTAGTAACTTGTATGCTTTGCTGGCAAGGAAAACGTTCTGAAAGTTTTGTTCACGGCTATTTACAAAGATAACGCAACAGGCTTTCCATACATCAAAGCGAAGTCGCATTGAAGCGTACATTCTCAACACGGACTATCTTTTTGTGCCGGACGGAAACGAGGTATTGCTCATCAGTGACAAGCCGAACTTCTCTTTTTCGGTGCAGTTCGAGCCGAAGCCGAAAAGTTCGCTAACCGAAAAGATTTTCAGGCACGATTATGCCGAAAAAGGGTTTGCGTGCGAACGGCGTTAAACTTGTTTCACGTACCGCCGTCAGTGCCGCACTTCAGCAGAAAACGCACACGCAAAAAGAACAGACACGGCGTAGCAAAACCTACATCGAGCCACCTCGACGGACAAAAATGAAACTAAATAACGAGTCGCGAAAAATAATACGAATTTTTATGCAAGGTCGAAGAAACTTTGTCGGGCTTTTCGTCAATCCGAATCCTGAACCTTTTCTTTCACCGAGGCTGACCGCGAAGCCGCTGCAAGCTACAATGTGAATGATGTTGCAAGTCGCGATGAGAAACAGAATGAGTTGTGCTTCAGTAGCACCACGGGCTTCCTTTACACTTCGTGTCAAAGGCTAAAACCAAGTACCGCCTCAAGTCTCACTGCCAGTGACGCCCAAGTTTCCCGAAATGCGAAGCCTTACCAGTACCGCCAGTTGGCACTGTTGAGCCTCTTACCATGACAAAAGCTCTTTCGAACTTTCGCAAGTGTCCTACGATGTGAGCCACTGTTCGCTCTGTAAACTTTGCGAAACGCCCGTACCAAAACTGTATTTGGTGAAGGCTGCTTTTCGGACGATAACCGCGAAGTTCCGAATCACCGCCGCTTGTGATGATTATAGGTGAAGGACCTGGACACGACGAAGATGTAACAGGGCGTCCCTTTGTCGGGCGGGCGGGGCAGCTTTTTGGATAAATGCTTTTGGCAATTGGTTTATCACGGAAGTTAACTGTTATATTGCAATGTTGGCTGAAGTGCCGTCCGCCAAACTAACCGCGAGCCTTCTCCCGATGAAATAAAATTTTGCATCTCATACTTGCGCAAGGCAAATCGAAATTTTAAAAGCCTTCGTACATACTTTTAATGGGGCGGACTGCCTGTCATGCATTGCTGGACAAGCGATGTATAAACCGCTTGCACGGAAAATTTTTACGGTTGACGGCATTACCGCAATGTGCACTTATCATCCGAGTGCTTTTACCACAACGAAGTGTTAAAAACGTCCCGCATGCGGGAAGATTCAGCTTTTTCCGCAACACGCTTTCAAAAGAGAACAAATATGATTAAAGAAACTGAGTCTTTTCATACCAAATTGCTTCAGTGATTTTATCTCTTGACCAAGTGTACAAAGAAATTGAGGAAGCAGAATCGAAAAATGGATGGAAAATGTCCGATTCACTGCGTTGAGGGTTGCGGTATGTGCTGCGTGCATTTTGAACCAGACATTTACGGTTTAAAGCTTTTGTATTTAGCGGCGTGGCTTTTGTATCACCAGCGTGAGCGTGCCTTGCAGATTATGGAAGGAACTTTTTCGAAAAATGTTTTGGACAAAAGAAAACGGCTGCCTCCTTTTCGATGTCGATAATCCTTATCACTGCACGGTTTACGGCGGGCGAGCTTTGATTTGTGACTGTTCGGGTATTCTGGCGACCACGGAAAGATTTTTCTGTCCGCTGGCGTCCTTGCAAATATTGGTATCCATCGACAAAAATCTTTCAGCCTCAAAAATAAAGCAATACTCACAAGCGGATTTACTCGACGTTTTTGGAATTTTACCGCCTGTGATGAGCGACTTCACCGCCCGCGTTTTTGTGCTTTGATGGAAGGCTCGGCGACGCCCACAGCCGATGCGGGAAAGCACTCCCTACCGCGATTTCAAAAATCTTGATGCTGCAACGATATGCTGAAAGCTCCGATGTGAAAGCACCGATGAACCAGAACCGCATCCGAGTAGGCGTAATTAAACGTTTTATAAAAAGCTATCGGAAACTGCACTTCGTGCATCGCCACTGATAATTTCACGCAATCTGATTTTTACGCAACGTTGCGTTTACCATTTAACGCAATTACGTCCTGCTTTTTGCTTTTGTATAATTGTGCGTCAGCTGATTTCTGAAAAGAGTGCCTGCGGTCACTGCCCGATTTATAAAAAGCGAGCCCTATCGAACAAGAAGCGATAAGCTCAGAAATTCTGGCGAAGCGTAATGCGTTAAGACGTGCACATACCAAGCGACATTGGAGGACCGTTTTGGGAAAAATCGCCGCGGTATTACACAAACTCATCTCCGCCGTAACGTACAAGTATATCGTCTTTGTCGAAGCTTGTCGTGAATATACCTGCGAGCTCAACTAAAAGCTCATCGCAAAATTCCTGCCCATACTTTTTGGTTTAACTTTCCGAAGTGGTCGACATCGAGCATCGCAAAAACCAACTTCGCATTTTTCTGAAATAGCATCGATGAGTAACGATCCCTATAAGCGTCCAAATAACGTCTACTAAATAAGCCAGTCAGTTTATCTGTAACAGCACGGCGTTTTTGCAGTTTCGCCCCATTGCACCAACTGCGAAACAAAGCTGTTTATTGTCAATAGCCTTGCAGAAGTAGTTTCAAGCATATTCCGCAAAATCTTGCCAGCCATTTTGGGCTTCGTTTCAATTAGTCCCAAAAAGTCTTTTTGACTTTAGAACCAGAGTTTTCACAGGTGTCATTGCAGTACAATCCAGCTCGAGCGTGGAACTTGTTCTAACATTGCCATTTCGCCAAAAATCACCTGCTTCAATTTTACCGACGGATATTTGCTCGCAAGTTTCATCACCTGAAGCACAAGTCCAGTGCTTTGCACCTACTTCCGCTTCAGGCTTTTCCGCAACGGAAACGTCAACTTCACCATCAACAACAATATGAAGCTCATTCCCCATTTCGCCTTCGTACACTAAAGTTTGCTTTTTCAAATTCACAATATCATCGTTTGTGCAAGCTCACACAAATCGTCATCATTGAGACCTGCAAAAAGGCTTGCTTTTTAATGTTGGTAAATACTGCTTTTTATTTCCGTCATTTGGTACCACCGTCAGAAAAAGAATCACGCCCCGCTTTCCAGCTTTTTTATAAGCTCCACAGGAAGACCTGCATTTTTAATTATGAGCTCATGGGCATTGCAGCCGTCATCAGGAAAAATTGTTACAACTAAACACGCCGAAATTGTGAAAGGCTTTTTCATCGTGCGAAAGCCCAACCGCTTGTTTAGGTTTGCACTTTCAATCGGCGCAAAATAGAATCCGCTAAATTTTTGCCTCGTGTGCCGTGTGATTTTTCGTGATAATCATAAATATATTTCCTTCGTAACGTACAATCGAGGAAATATGCGGCACCCTTTCAGCAATTTGCCGATTAAAACTAAAACGGCATCACCAGCCTCATGTCCGAAGCGGTCATTCACAGCTTTGAAGTTATCAAGCTTAAAAAGTAATCAGCGAAGTTTTATCGGTAAAAAGTTCTTTTAAGTTTTTCTTCCAAAAAGGTTTTGTTGTAAACGCCTGTTAGTTTATCGCTATATAGTTGCTTTTTGATTTGTTTTCTGTAAGAGGTGAATTTTTCTTTCAAAAGCCCTGTTGCATTTCGTGTACGCCTTGAAACAAACACCAAAAACGCACGGATTATTTTTGCGTATAATGCAGGCTCGTCGTTCGCAAAATCATGGAGCGTGGTGCCGTCCTTGGGAAAAACAAAACGGTGCAAGGCGTCTTTGTTTTTGCATGAGCGTTGTATTTTGAATGCGTCATAAATTCAAACTGCCCGAAAACCTCGCCGTCAATAAATTCTGGCAATGTGTCGCCTTCAGAATTTGTTATCTTCAACAGAGCCTTCAGCTAAAAGAAAAATTGCATGGCTTCAGAGCCTTCGGCAAAAACCGTTGCACATTCTGCAAGTTGCTTTCTAGTTGCAAACCTGAAAAACTTTTCGCACTCATCATCAGACCAGTTTTCAAAAATGCACTTTCAACTTTGCTGTTTAAATTTTCTGCACACATCCTGAACATTATAAAGCATTTTTGGTTTACTTTCAATCGGTAGTGAAATCAAGAGCTTGAAATCGATTGCTACCTTTGCACATTAACTAAAAAGCAAAAAGCTTTTGTTAGGCGTACTCATATAAGCTGGAGCGTCTGAAACTTTTGCCTTTTAAAAACAAAAAGCATCAAACGCCCTGAAACGGTTTCTTGCAAAGCATGGAACGAGTTGTTAGAGCTTGCCTTGGTGAACTATTTTTGTAAGCGTATTTTCGACTTGCGAATTTTTGCACGTCTTTGACATAACGTCGTGAGCTCCACCTTCGAGGATACTCGCCGATGACACGAGGGTTAGCTTTGCTTCAGACGCAATTCTTCGAGGGTGAGGCAGCCGCAGTTGCACATCGTGGATTTTACTTTGTGCAGAGTAACTTGCAGGTTGTCGTGGAGCTTTCCAGCATACGGCACATGAGAGTCGACGCCTTCTTCAAAGGAGAGTTTGGCGTCTCCGCCCTGAATCGTATCGCTGCCAGTTTCTCGCACGGGCGGAACCTTCGCCCCAGTATTCTTTTGACATAGTTGCCGTTGATGAGGACGCGGTTTGTCGGACTTCGTCAAAGCGTGCGAAGTAACGCCCAAGCATACAAAAGTCTGCACCCATTGCGTAAGCAAGCGTCATGTGATAATCAAAGACAATGCCGCCGTCCGGAGCAAATCGGAATGTAGACGCCAGTCAAAGTATGCATCGCGGGCTTTGCAACTTCGATGACGGCTGGTTGCTTGACCGCGACCAATGCCTTGTTTCGCGCGTGATACAAATTGAGCCACCGCCGATTCCGACTTTTGATAAAGTCTGCACCAGCATCAGCCAAAAAGTTAAAACCGTCAGCGTCAACTACATTTCCGGCACCAATTGGCACATTGTAATTTCTCTTTAACAAACTTAATTGTGTCGGCTTGCCACTGAGAAAAACCGTCCGAAGAGTCAAGACACAAAAACATCAGCCCCAGCTTTACCAACGCTGGAATACGCTCAAGATAATCACGCGTGTTCACACCAGCTCCGACAATATACCGCTTTTCATCGTCCAAAAAGCTCACTCGGATTTTCCTGATTATTTTGGTAATCTTTGCGAAAACAAATGGTTAGCAATTTCTTCCTTTGTGATAATCGGAAGTGAATTAAGTTTATGCTCCCAGATAATATCGTTGGCTTCGCTCAACGTAACTCCGTCTTGTGCAACTTTGAGATTTTTAATCGAGGTCATAAATCTATTCACTGGAGTGTCGAGCGGAGTTTTACCAACACGGTAATCTCGGCTTGTAACAACACCCAAAAAGCTCCGTGCGGTCTTTACCGTCGTCTGTTATCGCGATTGTTGTGTGGCGAGTTTTTGCACTGAGTGCAATTACATCTGCAAGGTTGCCGTTCTTTCATGGGTGAATCGCTTTCAACAAAACCAGCTGATAAGCTCACCCGCTCAATCATTTGAGCTTGATTTTCGATGGACTGCGAGCAAAATATAAAGGAAATACCGCCTTCACGGGCAAGAGCAATCGCCATACCGTCATCTGAAACAGATTGCATAATGGCGGAAACCATCGGCTACATTCAAACCGATTGCAGGTTCACTGTCCTTTTTGAAACGTGTCAACGGAGTTTTAGCTGACACATTTGCAGTGAGTGTGCGTGCTTTTGAAGTGTATCGCGGACCAAAAAGAGTATTCATCAAATGTGTGCGAAGGTTCATCGTAAAAAGTATGCCATGTTTCACCTCTCATTTTTGTTATTATAGCGGATAGCTAGTCAAGGATATATTAGGAGTTGATTCGCCTTCTATAAATTGCAAAAAGGTTTGTAAAAACACCACACCTTCTCAACTGCCTTTTATCTTTATTCACCGAAAGTTCAATCGATGTGGAGCCTTAAAATCCTTGCAAGAATTTTGAGGCCCTAGCATGTGCAACACTATTTTTAGGAATACGCTTGTTGAACATCGTACGGATGTACGATGTTTCAACCTCAGCTACAAAATAGTTCATCTACTAGTGCTACAACAGCTCACCCATTACGGCTACCATAGGTCATCTATTACGGCACAAAATAGGTCATCGATCTTTGAGCCGTAATAGATGACCTCGTGAAAAACTCGTCGTTGCGCGTATCTCGCCCGCCATCCTGGCGGTGGCGGGTCGGACGTCTGGTCATCAATGTACATCCTTGTGACATTGATGATTTTCGAGTTTTTCAAAATTACATTTTTGAAAAACGGACGCCAGTAAATTTCTGAACTGCCGCTTGACAAACCGACGCAAAAATGATATACTCTGTGGCAGTTTATGTACCGAGAGGAGATCTAAAAATGAAACATTTGCATAGCATTTATACGAGTGGCATTTCAAAACTCGCGGGATACATACATACACAGTAGTCTTTTCTTTGTTTAATCAAATACTTTTGATAAAAACAGCGGGCAGTTGTTTTCACAGCACAGGCAATACGGCGTAGGAAGCTAGTTGCCCGCTTTTATATATATTTTTGAAGGAGGCTTTTTATGAAAAAGCGATTTTTGAAAACAAGCGGAATGTTGCTTTGTTGTTGGATTAGCATTTTACAGCAATGCTATTTGGATGTAGGGCACAAAACATCACCAAAAGACTGGAGCTGAGCAACAGACAGAAAGGTAACCATCACTAGTTACTGGCGACGCTAACGTAACAGTAAACGCACCTGTGAGTTTTGAAGTTGCAAAAGGTTCTCAAATGGGGCGATATTAAAGTGCCAATGTAAACGTAACCTACAAAGAAGGCTATGTTATCTGGTTTTAAGCTAGAAACGCAAGCGGACAAGATTTAACCGATGATTATGTAATATAAACATAGCAGTGTTTGCTGTGTCAAAAGCAAAAGGGACGCAACAGACAGAATCAGTTGATCCAGCCATTTTACGACAAATGGGAATGGTAAAATAACTGGTTACAATTGTCCAAAAGACGAACTACCAAAGAACTTGGTCATACCTGCTAAAAATTGGGAACGAAGTAATCACCTCGATAGGCTTGAATGCTTTTTACAGTTGTAGTACTAACGAGGTGAGCTTACCTGCAAGCCTTACCTCGATAGGCTCGCATAGCTTTTTACGGTTGTACTGGCTTAACGAGTGTGAGCTTATCCAGCTGCACGCCTTTACCTTTGATAGGCGAGCAGGCTTTTTACGGGTGTAAAGGCTTAACGAGTGTAGACTTCATCCAGCTGCACGCTGCACTCGATAGGCGAGCAGGCTTTTTACGGGTGTGAAAGGCTTAACGAGTGTAGACTTATCCAGCTGCACGCTTCTCACCTCGATAGGCGAGCGTGCTTTTAGCGGGTGTAGCATAACGAGTGTGAGCTTATCCAGCTGCACAAGCTCACCTCTATAGGCAATTATGCTTTTAGCGGGTGTAGCGCTTAACGAGTGTGAGCTTATCAGCTGCACAAGCCTCACCTCTATAGGCAATTATGCTTTTTACAATTGTGAAGTACTAACGAGTGTGAGCTTATCCAGCTGCACAAGCCTTTACCTCTATAGGCGAGAGTGCTTTTAGCGTGTGTAGCAGCTAACGAGTGTAGACTTATCCGGCTGCACAAGCCTTACCTTGATAGCGAGCAGGCTTTTTACGGGTCGTAAAGGCTCAACGAGTGTAGACTTATCCAGCTGCACAAGCTTCACCGATAGGCAAGAGAGCTTTTTACGAGTGTACTGGCTTAACGAGTGTGAGCTTATCCAGCCGTACGCTTCCTACCCTCGATAGGCGAGAGTGCTTTTTACAAGCGTAGCGTATTAACGAGTGTCGACTTATCTGATTGCACAAGCCTTACCCTCGATAGGCGAGAGTGCTTTTTACAAGTGTAGCGTATTAACGAGTGTCGACTTATCTGATTGCACAAAGCCTTTAACCTCTTGATAGGCAATTATGCTTTGACGGTGTAGCAGATTAACGAATGAGCTTTCCTGCAAGCCCACTGATAGGGTCAATGCCTTTTCATCGGTGTGATAGTTAACCTCGGCAACCTTTTGCAGACGCTACAGGCTGGGCTGTATAATGATAATCAATACAAAGATAAAGCCACTGATATACAGCAGTGATTTGTAGCAAAATGCAGCGACAGCTGCTAAGTATTTACGCGACAATTATAGCAATAAATGGTGAAGAAAAACCAACCTCCTGGTGATGTTTGTTGAAAACCGTGCAAGACGCACGGTTTTCAAGCTTTTAAGTTTGGCGTAGCCTAAAACTTTTTGTATATCCGTGGCGGGTTTTGAGTAACAAGCGGATGGACACATTAGCATTAAAAATCCTGTAAGCGATTTTAATGCTCCACATCGGCTGCACGTTCGGTGAATGGCGACAGTTACATTTTAGTCTGCTTTTATTTACGGGATATAAAAATAAAACTTAATCGATTGCACAAAATCCCGATAATCTTAGTGAGGGGTTTTTATGGTGCAAGATTTATCAAAACAAATGGAAGCTGTTCGAAGTCTCAAATTGCTTTATGGATGAAATTTATCTGTTGCAACGAAAAACATATGGTGGTACAGTTTTTGAAAACGGGACCGGGAAAACACAAAAACGGGATGAGCGAGTTGACGGACTTTCGGAGCGTTTTTGCGAAGCCGATAAACGTTTACATCATTAATCGCGGAACACGGTCAGCAAAGTTCTGGAAAGTCGGGCGAAACTATCGAAAAGCTTGATCGCTGGTTTTCCTCTGTAGGTAATGCGACACCGAAAATTTATATAAGACACTCAAAGAAAAGGTTCTTTATCTAAAAATCGAAAATGATGTGTTTAATAATTACATTGACCACGCCCGAACGTTACTGGGCGGAGTGTTCGATGTTGTTTTCGCATAACCGCTCAGGTGAAACACGCACGAGGATGGGCGGAAAAAGCTGACAGCGATTTAAGCAATCTTGTGGTAAACCGAGTATACTAAAAAGTTAAAACTAACGCGGGTATCTCGTGAAATTGTTCATTTTCAAAAGGTACCCGACGACTTTTAACGTGCGGTGACTTTGTCCGCACTATCTTTTCATTTCAGCCATTTCAGCATTATAGTGACAATATCAATGCATCTTGAAATTTATAAATGTTTTCATTCTTACCCCTTGACTAGATATTAAATCGTTTATTCTAGTGAAGTCTTTTAGGGATTTATGGCGAGTTGAAGCTCTGCAGCGATTGCGCCGCAATCGGCTTTTGTGCCGTCGTTTTTAATCGGTTTGATAAGTGGCGTTAGCTTTTGACCATTTGTTTACGGGCAATTATCTCAGCCGTTGTGTGCGGTGCGGTCGGCTTTTTGTTTCGGTTATTTTCTATATCTTCCAGAGCTTTTTAGCGAAACTGGCGAAGACAGGACAGACAGAAAAGGATTTGGGGTACATTTAAATATTGTTTTAGATGAAGAAGCATCGAAGCCAGTTGAAAAAAGAGAAACGCAAATTGAAGAAAGTGTGTTTGAGGAAGAAGGGCGAAGCCTGAAGAGCAAGCTTTCGCTAGGTGAAACGGCTAATGCTGCCGATGTTGCAGACGCTGCACCTCAAACGAAGGGAGGGACTTCACTGGAAGAACTTCCGATATGTCTCAATTTGCTAATCCGCTTGAGCATTCAATCGGTGAAGTAACATCCGACTTGGTGGATGCAGGCACCGACAGTGTTAAAAAGAAAGTGAGGCGAGTTCGGCTCTGACAACGTGCGGATATGGCAAAAAGGATCTCACACCATCTTGAAAAAGGAATCAACATAAATGGACACATCAAAGAAATTCTGACAGTATACCTGAGCAGGAGCTTTTGGGGAGCACACACAAAAATCAGTCTCCTGGAGATCTCGAGAGTACTTTATCGTAAAATATGCTCCGCCAACAAAATATGTTGCTGGAAAGATTTCTAACGCATTGCCTCAATCATGCGTTGAGTTTGAAGATATTGATCGGTTACGGTGTTTTTGGTCTTTTTGGACGCGATTGACAAGTATGTACCCTATGCAGATAAAAGTGTGTGCAGTTTAACACCTATGCCGTCAACTCGCATACGCGGTGCGATGGCGACGAGCTTCGCTCGATTGATTGGGTGCCACGTTCGATACGCCAAAAAACACGGCAGGTTGAAGAAACAGTTTCAGATTTGGAAGCGAAGCTGGGTAGGTCGGCAACCAACGAAGAAATAGCGAAAAAGAGTGGGCATGACCGTTACTGATTATGATGACCTTTTGCCAAAAATTTCCAACTCAAGTATTATTTCGCTAACGTCGGCAAGATATCAAAGCGACGTCGGGTGATTCAGCGGTAGTTGGCGACACACTTGAAGCACCTAATGCATATAACCCAGATGTTATAGTTGAACGTGAAGAGATAAAAATCGTGATTCAAGCTGATAAACGAGTTGCCTGAACGCGAAAAACGTCCCATATGTATCGGTATTACGAGGATACTGACGCTCAAAGAAATCGGCAAGGTGCTTAATGTTACTGAGTCGCGTTGTTTCGCAAATTCACACGAGTGCGAACATAAAACTAAAAGCAAAGCTCACCAATGTAACGAGGGGGATTATGTAACGGCATCGATTGTGCTTGAAGTTACTCAGTATCTCGATAAATATAGATACCCTGAAAATTAAAAAACATAAGATTGCCGAAAATAGAAGTGAGGGTTTCACCTGAGGCAAACATCGCGGTTTACGTGTTTTTGCTAATGTGTGCAAGTGTGCAAATTAACTCATCGGCGTGAACTGAAGTTCACTCAGTTTGTTGAATGTATCTTTTTATGAGGAAGGAAAATTGTGGTAAGACTTGACAGCATAAAAAGAAAAATTAACCGAGCTTTACGCGAAGAAGACAAATCCTGCATTTTCGTGGAAGCATCAGGTGCAACTCTGGAAGAGGCTATTAGTTCAGCTAATCCAATTGGGTGTGCGCAAACACGGTTGATTACGAAGTTATTCAACGCGGGAAATCGGGCTTTTTGCAATGTGCCGCAAGCGATTGGAAAAATCACTGCCTACAAGAATAAGGTTGCCGAGAAACGCTCGAAATGTCCGAAGGTGACACCGTTGAAACTCATTGAGCTAAGCTTTTGCGTGAAGAAAACGCTGATGGTAATGCCTATATCTGCTGTTTTCGTTGGCGTGTTGCTCAAGGTTACTCCGCCCTGTTGGCACTGGACGCAAAGTGAAAAATCAACGATGTTATCGAGAAGTTTCCAACAGCGGAATTTACCTGTGCCTGACGAAAAAGTCTTAATGCCCATCATAAAAGAAGGCAGGTGAATATATGCGTGTCGCTGAATACAAACACAACCCAGCAAACGACGCAACATTGACTGTAAATATCAGCGATGATGAAATGGAAGCGTTTATTTATGTCCCGTCGCTGGGTCAGGGCGTGCAGATGTTTCTGCCGAGCAAACAGAATATTTTTGCAAAAAATAATCAGGTGAAGCTTTGGATTTAATAAACAACGAGCTATCGAGTTTCAAGATAATCCCGTGTATAAAACCGAATATCTCATCGCAAACGGAAAAAGGCCAAAATGGACGAGATGCGTACATTAAGTCCATATTTTTGAAACGCAGCACAGAGAACATTCAACTAAAAAGAGGGCAAGGCGGACAAATCGACTTCCGCGATTTGAACTTAATCCAAAAACGTTGTTGCAGGTCAGCCACTTGCACAAAAATTCCAGCAGAGCGAGGTGCCGCTGGGAGCAGCGTAACAGGTCGCTACATTGAAGCAAACTAACGGTAAAGATATGCCAAATTTCTCTCGGACAAAAATACCGAACTTGGCGAAGACGGTTTAACTGTTTTGTCGCAAATTAACGGCATGTCAAGCTAAACAAGGGAAAAATTACTCGTCGAGCCTGTATTTATCGTCGAAGGCAACGTGTCGCTCAAAACTGGCAACATCGAGTTTTTGGGAAGCGTTCTCATTACGGGCAATGTTGACGATGATACTATGGTGCGTGCATCTGGGAATATTGAGGTTAAAGGCTCTGTAGGTAAGTGCGACTCGGACGCTGAAAGGCGATATTATTATAAGTCAGGGCGTTATTGGCAGGAAGCGGTACTAATCCACCCGAAAAATCTGTTTTGGCAAAGTTTATTCAAAACGAAAAGATGGTGTTTGCTGGCGAAAATCGTTATCGTCTCCGATGGTATTTTTGAACTCAACTGTTATGGCACGCATTGTTTGCAGTGGTCGCCGTGCAGATATTAGTCGGTGGAAACCTGAGTGCGACTCGAGCTAATTGCAGCAAGGAACATCGGAAGCCCAACCGCTGGAAACGAAACCGTAGTCAGTGTTGGCTTTTGGACCCAAAGGCAAAGACCAACTTAACTTGCAAAATCAACTTCTGAAAACAATCAAAATTCTGAACGAAGTGAACCTCAACTTAAAAAGTGCTTGAGGAGCAAAAACGACGAGGTGGTTTACAAGCTGACAAGGAAGAGCTTTTTGCAAAAGTACTTTCAACTTCAAAGTTTACGATTGAAACACAAATCAGCGAAGCTCAAAATGAAATTGCAACCCTGAAAGAATACCCCGACACAATCCAAGCTGAAGGGCGTATTTCCGCATCTGGCACAGTGTACGCTGGCGTTACGCTTAACATATTTTACGGAAGTTGTCAGGAACAGATGCCCGAATGACCACCGTTTTTCGTTGGAAGGATTAATACGATATGGAAAAATACGAAAAGCCGACAGTAAGTGGAGGCCCCAGTGGGTATTCAACCAATTGATTTGCAAACACTTTACACACACAGATGGACAAGGTCGGCAAGCAAATTGCTGGCGAGCAAAAAGCAAAAGAAGAAGAAAACGTCAGCAAGCGGAAAGTTTTAACCGCGAGTTGATGGAGCGTAGCGTTACGGTTCAAGAAAACCAATGAGTACGATAAGATTAACGTAAACAAAGATGGGCATCAGGAAAACGGGCAGCAAACAATGCATAAAAAGATGCAAAGTCTGTGCAAAGTGCCAATGATGATTATTTTTACTGACCCAGAACTCGGAAGGAAGATTGATTTTCAGGATGAACGCAGTTACTATTATTTTGCTTTTTAACCTTGTGCTGATGGTTGCTTTCTGTTTTGTAACAAAGCACAATTTTTCACAAAATAAATACGCAGACAATATGAAAGCCGAAGTTTCAAGCTCATTGGTGAATCAAAACCAAAACAGAAACTTGCGGCATGTCTTGGAAGACGCAATTTCGTGCAATGAAACCGTTAAAGCTGCCGAAAAACCGCTGGAAATTATCAACAAAGAGCTAGCGAAGCAAAAAGCGAAGTTGTCGTTTTGGATGCACTTATGTCAACAATTCGAAAAAGTAAAAGCGAAAAACGGCAAAAAGCCCAAGAAATTAAAATTTACAGTGGCAATTCCGTTGTGGCAAATAAAACCTCTACTGAGCAAAACCGTTCTGCAAATGAACAGCGAAGGCTTTCTTTCCACAGGCGAAATTTCACAGCAAACAGGTATTCCAGAAGGCGAAGTTTCGTTGATTATTTCTGCTTTGCAGAGCGTTGAAAAACTCGCTTTTTCTAAAAAACTTTTTGTATTTTTGTGTAAGTTGTCGTGTTTCTGAAAAAGTTAAAATAATAAAAAGTTTTTGCGTTTTGTAATTGAAGAAAATTATCATATTTGATAAAATGCTACCCATGAATAGAATGCCTTTTGAGTTTGACATCTGTTATTGTAGTTACTTTTTATTTTTATCGGTTTAATTGCGATTGCCTATGCACTTTTTCGAGGTTCGCAAAAAGCCTTCATCGAAAAAATACAACAAGTTCGGAACGCTCAGTTCAATCGGTACCCGTCCTATTTGTGGCGTAACGATGAAAAAGGGCGAAAAATGTTATCACAGCCGTGTACCCAAACGGAACGGATGACAAACTATGCTATATTTACGGCCGTCCGCACTGCTATCATATCGTTGAGCCTGACACGGAAAAGGCGTTGTCCTGTTTGGCAAAAAGTTATCTACCTGGATAGCTATTTAATCGCCCGCGACTTTCTCCGCAAAGACGGAAGCGAGCATACTTCATATTTTAGGCTGCACAACTTGTCGCGTCTCATAAACCGACAGTTTCCGCAGTTATTCAATTCTTTATTGGATATAGTTAAACTATTGTTCTCAGGAGAAAAACGGCAAAGTGAACTTTGCGTCGTGATCAGCTTTTACCAAAGTTACCGTAAAGCATAAAAGACGCGAAAAAGCTCAGCCAGAAGACAAAATCCACCTAAGCTTTTCGGTATGTTTTTAATACATTCCGCCCATGTCTGGTGCTGCAGGCATTGCCGGTGTTTTCGGCTCAGGAATGTCCGCGATGGCACACCTCGGTTGTCAGCAACAAGCTCGCAACGGAGCTGCAAGCGCATGCAAAGCAGACGCGTAACCTTTGCTGGGTCGATAATTCCAGCGTCAATCATGTCAACCCATTTTCATCTTTGCAGCGTCAAAACCGATGTTCTCTTTCGCTTTTTCTGCAATGACAGCCCGTCCAGACCTGCATTTTCCGCAATCTGTCGAATCGGTTCTTCTGGCGCACGTGTTTACAATCTTGAAGCCTGTAAGCTCGTCTTGAGTCAAACCTGAAAGTGTCGGCTTTTTCGAGGCAAGTTCACGTATTGATTAACGCAAGCCCGCCACCTGCGACAATTCCTTCATCGATTGCAGCTCGCGTTGCCGAAAGTGCATCTTCAACACGATGCTTTTTCTTCATTTCCAACTTCAGTAACCGCACCGATATTGATAACGGCAACGCCACCTACCAACTTTGCGAGGCGTTCCTGCAACTTTTCGCGGTCATATTCTGAGTCAGTTGAATCGATTTGCTTTTTAATTTGTCCGACACGTTCTTCAACGTCTTTTTCTTGCCAGAACCGTCGATAATTGTTGTGTTTTCTTTGTCAACCTTGACGGTTTTTGCAACGCCGAGCATATCCAAGGTCGCACCTTTCCAGTTTGTAGCCTAGGTTTCAGAAATAACTGACCGCCTGTTAAAATCGCGATGTCTTCAAGCATTTCTGCGTATGATCGCCGAATCCTGGAGCTTTAATTGCACAAGTCTTTCAACGCACCTCGCAAGTTATTTACGATTAATGTTGCCAGAGCTTCACGCGTCAACATCTTCCGCGATAATCAAAAAGCTGACTCAGATTTGAGCTACCTTTTTCAAGCAAAAGCAATCAGTCCTTCATCGTTGAAATAGTTTTATCGTAAAATCAAAATATAAGCATTTTTCAAAAACCGTTTCCATTCGCTCGTGGTCAGTAACAAAATAAGGCGAAATGTATCCGCGGTCAAACCCAGCATACCCTCAACGTAATCGGTTGTGGTTTTGATGGTTTTTGCTTCCTGCACATCGATAACACCGTCTTTACCGACTCTTTTCGATTGCATCAGCTAAAATTTTACCGATTTTTCATCGTTATTTGCAGAAACTGAAGCAACGTGAGCACTTCCGCAGAACCTTTTGATCGATTTTTGCATTCTGATTTCTTCAACCGAAAGAGCAACAGCTTTATCCATACCACGTTTCAGCTCCAACGGAGTGTCCCCGCAGCAACAGCTTTTAAGCCTCTCTTTAACCATCGAATATGCACAAACCGTAGCAGTTGTTGTTCCGTCACCAGCAACATCGTTCGTCTTCGATGCAACTTCACGCAAAAAGCTGTGCACCCATATTTTCAAAGGGGTCTGCCAACTCGACCTCTTTTCGCAACAGACACGCCGTCTTTGGTTACGGTTGGTGCTCCATAGCTTTTTGCTCAAAAGAACATTTCGGACCTTTCGTCCCAGGGTTACTTTTTACCGCACCTGAAATTTGTTCCACGCCCGAAAGAAGCTATGCGTGTTTCTTCATCAAACAACAATTGTTTAGCCATTATAAACCTCTTAAAATTGCGTTATAATTTACTTCAATACTAAAAATTAACCAAAAATACAAGTGTGTAAGTTTGAAAACTCACAGAAAAGCACCTTTGCATTTGAGTGGCTTTATGCAGGATGTTGTAAATTACCCATCACTTCACGAGTGACCATTTCGTGTAAGTGCAGAAAAAGGCTTCCACTATGACACAAAAAGGCTTTTCATTGCAGTCGTAATAGGCGTGCTGTTGTAGAACTAATCGATTTTGCTAGTGTGTAGTAAATATAGCTTGTTTTGGCAGTCTTGAAAGGGGTGTTTTTTCACCGGCATAGCTTTTAAGCTGTAAGCTTTGCAGTTTAGTTATTACACTCCCTTCCAAAAACTAATGTTTTTGGAAAGGGCTTATTGAGCGTTATTCGCTATTTATAGCTAGCTATTTTAAGCGACGTAATCGCACATTGCATTATAGTTGCGGGTTGTGTTTAACTTTCAAGTCCGCGCTTTCGCTCGATTTGGCGACTCTCTCTTTGTTAGTTTGTATTTGTCGCCGAGTTCGCCAGTGAAAGCTGCGGATAAACCGCTCAAGCCAAAAGCAGTGCAGTATATAATATCAGCTTCACGCGTGCTGAGCTGAGCATTGCGTCAATTTCTCGCTTTTAACGTACGAAGCTCGGCGTACGTTCCTGGGGGTTTGCTCTTGCGTGTCTTCGATTGTGTCACCGACAGTTGATCGTCGCCCAAACCTGCTATTTTTGTATCGAAGGAAACCGAAGGCATACAAGCCTGCAAAATATTCTGAACGGTTTTTCGGGTATTCCGACGTGAGCTGAAATCTTTTCGAGCTTTTCCTGCTCGGTTTCCGAGCCGTCCAGTTTTGGGTGCATTTCTTTATCGCCAGCAATTCGTTTACGCGATTTTTCGGAAGGCGGATTGTCACGAGTTGTTTGCGAAAAGTGCTCAAAATCGCTTGAATCCACCAAAACTGCGCACGAAGTTAAGCGAACTTCCTGTGCGGCTCAAACCTTCGATTGCAGCAATCGGGCTTCAATTGTCTCGCTGATTGAAATCCAAAGTGGCAAAGCCACGGTTTGTATATTCTGCAATTTTAACCACAAAACGCAAATTAGTCGTGATTAGAGCATCTTT
>BNJS01001493.1_pt1 | contig 141994 bp, 140 predicted proteins | sample 8540461 | NCBI WGS metagenome assembly BNJS01 (sample SAMD00202454, study PRJDB9452) | human saliva metagenome | isolation source: human saliva | place: Japan
ATATTTGATTGCAGAGTTTATGAGGGGATCCAGTCTGACTGGGGTGGCCGTATTCGACCATGATGTGGTTGCGGTAGGTGAAACCGCGCAGTTTTTTTGCCGTCGCGTCCGTAAACGGCGGTCAAATCGCCGTAGCCGTCGTAGTCGTAGCGCACCAGTTCCTTGCCGTTGAAGGTGACGGCAGTGAGGCTGTGCGCCGCCGTCAGGGGCGGCAATTTGGTAGAGGTCGTCTGAAAGTTGGTTTTCAGACGACCTCTATGTTAACTGCTAATGAGATTGTTAAAAAACAAATGGTTCAGACGACCTCAAAGAAGATAGTGAGGCCGCCTGAAAAATAGAAACCGCGTACATGCGTACCGCACACCTCCTACGTCGGGACTGAAGGTTTTGTGCGGGCTACGGCTTCCTATGGTTGCTATTTGTTTTTCAGACGACCTTACGGTTTGGTTGGATCTCGAACTGACCATTCGTTTAAAGATAAGGCAAATCTAAGGCCTCATCATAACTTTCATCTAAGATTTTATTGACTGAGGCAGCAAACTGAATAGCCTTCATATCAATAGTTTCAGGATTATTAGGAATCGGAAAGACAGCTATACCTATATTATTTTCTATCAACCATGGTATCCCATCCTCTAAAAATTCTTCTATCTCAATTTCATAAATATCAGAATTCTTATCTTCCGAATTTGACATAATTCTTGCGAATTCTAATTCAGGCCATATGGCTAAAGATGAATTTTTCTCATCTCCCCATAATATCCAATCTCCTTCTTCGTCTGCTAGAACATATAGAACTCCAGAGTCAGCTATCCTTTTTAAAGTATGCTCACAACGTTCTTGACTGGACAAATTAAGAATTGCATTTATTGCTTTTTGATGTAAAACCATCGTTATCTCTCTAACAAATAAGGTAAATCAAATTCATCCCCATACCACTCATAAAAATAATCATTGATCATCTTAGCAAATTCAATTGGATCCAAAATAATAGTTTCTGTTTTTTCATCTATAGGAAAAATAGCTAATCTAATATTACTTTCAGACATTAAAGGAACAGTATCTTCTAAGAAGTTCTCTAGTTCCATTTCATCTATTCTCAATGCTTGAGGATTCCATTGGAGAGCTAACTCCGCAAACTCAGATTCTGGAAAGATCATTAGATATTCTTTTCCTTCATCATCTTGCAAACATATCCAGTCATCCTTTCCATCTAATAGGTATAAAGTTTCAATACCGGATATAGTTTTAATAGAATAATCCAATCTTTCTTTAGCTGATAATTTAACAATTGAATCAATTGCTTGTTTGGCAGGCTCATTATTTAAATCCTTTCTACTTTCGTGAATCTTTGATTTCTTGCTCAGATTTTCCACCACATTTTTTTGATGCTCGCAAAGGTTGCCTTCGACCACCATTATCTTTTTTATGCTGAAGTCTATGTAATATTCTTGTCAAAAGACTCGTAAAGGTATAGCTAAACCCTTTCTTGCTCTCATATCCTCTCCAGTGAGCTAAATCAAAGCCAGGCGGTAATCTCAAGGACAATTTAGTAGTTTTACCTAGATTCTTACGAGTCTCTACTCTTCTAATTTCATTCTGCACCCAGCCACGGACAAAACGAGGTTGAGATTTATCAGTTGCAAGTGCTCTAATACGTTCCTGTTTTCCTGCATAACTTCTTCACAGTCCTAAAAAATCAACCCAATTTTGAATATTAGGAGCAAACTGATACAGGTTATCCCCACCCAACAGCCCAATCGGATCCTGGTTCACAAACCGCCCCGCATCTGGCTCGTAATACCGCATCAGGTTGTAATGCAGCCCGGTTTCTTCATCAAAGTATTGGTTCTGCAGTCTGAACGGCTGATGGGCGTTCTTGTAAACCCGCTCATCCTTTTTCAGACGACCCCAGGCGGTGTATTCGCCGTACCATAAGAGATTGCCATGAATGTCGGTCATCTCTTTCGGGATGCCGATTTGATCGTTGTGGAAATAGCTGAGGTATTGTTTGCCGTCTTTGGCGTTGTCAAAGATTTGCGCCAGCGGTTCGTAGCTGTCTTGGTCGGTGTAGAGATAGGTGTAGCTGCCTTTGTAGGTGTACTCCTGCAATAGGCGGCTGCCGTCCCAGACGAAATGGGTACGTTTCGGGTCGGTACTCGTCCAAGCGAGTTTGTCTTGGCGTTCTTTGGAGAGGCGGCGTCCGAACGGGTCGTAGGCGTATTCCCAAATCTCGGTATTGCCGGCGGGCTTTTTGATTTCGGCGCGGACGAGTTGGTTTTCTAAATCGTATTGGTAATATTGGTTTTCGCCGTCGGGCAGCTGGCGAAAGAACCAATATTTCAGACGGCCTCAAAGAACGGATTGAGACCGTCTGAAAAGCGGAAACTGAACAGAAACTAACATCAGAATTTGAAGGTTTTGTGCGGACTACGGCTTGCTTCAGATTATTACAAATTCTATATTTGTACAGAATTTAATTGTCTTTTTGCCGTTTTATTTCTTAAGATACTTTTTCTATATATCTGTATTGCTCTTTGCGTACATTTAACTGAAAAAAATATTTTTTTCCACTTATAATACTTTGAGCAGAAAAAAATATCTTTCTCATATTTGAATTTTTATTTTTACTTAACGGAATCATTCCTTTTCCATTTTCTTTCCCACAAAAAAAGCTTATATTGTAACTCATTATTACTTATACCTATATCTCCGCAAGTTTTTTTGACTATTATATTCTGATACAATTATATTTAACCAACCATGTTGAAAATCATAAGAATAATGTGAAACATAAGGTAAATTAGAAGAGGAAGATACTATTAGAGATAAAATTGAACTTAAAAATAGATTTCATAATTTATTTACCATTTAATTTATTAATTTTTCTTAGCTAACGAAGCAGGAGTAACCCAACCAGACATTTTCATTTCTTTAATATCAGCAGCTTGACTTGTCCCATATGCAAAACTTGCACACTGCCTATTTCGTAAATTATATCCAGAAGTTTCTGTATTTTTTTATTATTAATGAGATTGTCAAAGAACAAATCTTTCAAACGATCTTGATGAAGGTTTGAAGTCGTCTGAAAATGTGTGTACTGCGCACGCCCTTAAGTCGGGATTGGAAATTTAATGTAGGCTACGGCTTTCTTACCTCAATATTATTTTTTTATAAATTTTTTTATTAGATCTCCCTCTCATCATATTCATAAGCAAAATCCATTACTTTATTAGCATTAATATATTTCTCAAATTTAATTAATTTTTCCATCTTTATAAAAACCAATATAATAAGATATAGTCTCTTTGCTTTTTTTCTGATATTCTCTACCTTATCTAAATTGATTTCATCATACAATTTTTGCAGGATGGTTATACTTAGGAAAAGTCATTCCTAAATAGTATCTAACAGTCAAATCATTATATTGAGTATTTTTTTAAGTGGTTGTGACATTTTTTAAAGCTCCTGTCGAAAGCAAAATAGTTCCAATCATTCCAATCAGTAACTTTTTCATTTTATTTTCTCCAATTTTAAACCTAATTTTTTTATAAAGCTCTCTTGGAAGGAGTGACAATCTTGGCCTGCTGGCCAACTCCAGTTTCCCGAATAATTTTTGGCATAATCTCTGATAGCTTGTTTAATTTCTTCCTCTGTCTTTCCTCTAGGGAAAAATTACTTTAAATACATTCACCCCTTTACTCCTATCACCATGGTGTGGATCCATTGTTGAAGTTCCACCAAAAGTTGACTGTCCATTCAAATCACCAGGCACACCAAAGATTGTCTCAGACAATCCTACTCCCTTACTAGGCCACCAGCCATAACTTTCATTTGGACCTAACTCAACCCACCAATGTCCATACTTATCCTCACCAGTTAACGAAATATCTTTTCTATAAACCCTAATACTTGTTTCAGTAGCAGCTGAATTACAAGAGCTACATTTTTGTTTCAATCCCAAAGTATCTGTCCATGTGGCTACATTAGGTGCAAATGAATACAAATTCGCCCCACCCCACAACCCAATTGGATCCTGATTCACAAACCGCCCGGCCTCAGGCTCGTAATACCTGAACAGATTGTAATGCAGCCCGGTCTCTTCATCATAATACTGGTTTTGCAATCTGAACGGCTGATGTGCATCCTTGTAAACCCGCCCGTCCTTTTTCAGACGACCCCAAGCGGTGTATTCGCCGTACCATAACAGATTGCCGTGGATGTCGGTCATCTCTCTTGATATGCTGATTTAGTGGTAAATCAGGTTACTAAATGCGTCATAGGCATAGTAATTAAACTACCACATATTAAAGGTCGTCTGAAAGTTGTTTTCAGACGACCTTAAACTTTGGTTGGCTTCAAACTAACCTACGCTTGTTCAATAGGTTCAATCCATTGATTTTTCGATGAGCCATTTTTTTCTATTTCTAAAAAGAAACTTAGGATTAATTTCCTTTAGTTCTGGGAACTTTTTTTCATATTTTTTCATTATATCAAAAAAGTAATCGTTGAATTCAGTTCCAATAATTTTTTGAGCATTAATATCTTTCTTAATAGGAATAAAATCCTCCTCATATACGACAATATCAAATCCTAAATCATTATCCTTTTTAGAAAATCTAGACTTTGATTTCCAACCACTATCCTTCTCCAAGCATCTAAAAACAAAAACCCGATAGAAAATGGTATAGGATACTTTTTTTAATAATTGGTTCTACTCCATAAAAATTCATCACAAATTTTTATCTACTTTTTGTCCACGATGGATAATCACATGTTGCAAATAACATATTCTTTCCTTTTTATTAATGTTTACATTTATTACCAGGGGGTAATTTTTCCTCTTCGTTTAATATATTTAAGAATTTTCAGACGCTCCCATATTCTCATCTTAATTTTAGGTCCCTTCATCACTCTTTTATATATCAAATCATTTCTTCGCAGCCATGCTTGAGAATATCGTCTTTGAATCCCATTCTTAACATTCCGTGTTTCTCCAATTTTCCAAATATCTCCTTTTTTCAACCAAACCTTACCTACAGGCTTACGCTTACCCCATTCCATTACAGGATAGAAACCATCTTTAGCAGCTGTTAAGTAGTAAAGTTCTTTAAGTCCTAAGTACGGTGCAACAAAGGCCGTCTGAAAGTTGGTTTTCAGACGACCTCTATGTCAACTGCTAATGAGATTGTTAAAGAACAAATGTTTCAGACGACCTCAAAGAAGATAGTGAGGTCGTCTGAAAAACAGAAACCGCGTGCGTGCTTACCGCACACACCCTACGTCAGGACTGAAGGTTTTGTCCGGGCTACGGCTTGCTATGATTCACTAATAGCATCTATCCATTTATTTTTCCAATAACCATTTTTTTCAACATCATATAAAAAAATTAGGGTTAATTTTTTTAAGTATAGGAAATTGTCTTTCTTTTTTTCTTCATGGTTTCAAAAAAAATATCGATAAAACTCCTTACCTAGTATCTTTCTTTTGTGCATCTATATCTTTTTTTAATGGGTATAAAATCTTCTTCAGAAACAACAATGTCAAATCCAAGGACATTATAATTATCTTCTTTTGAATATCGAGATTTAGATTTCCAGCCGCTATCTTTTTTTCTAAACACCTGAAACATAACACTAAATCAAAAGGAAATTCAGTATATTTTTTTCAGAATAGGCTGTAAGCCATTCTCTATTTCGCTATCTAATATACTAACTTTACTCCATTTTTGGAGAGTCACTCGTAGTTCGTATTTCCATATTCATCTCCTTATCTTAAAAAAACAAAATAAAACTAATGCTTACATTTATTTCCCGCTGGTAATTTACCCCTTCTCTTAATATATTTAATAATTTTTCAACCTTTTCCCAACGTTGCATAGCCTTCTTAGGCCCCTTCATGACTCTTATATATTTTTAAATTATTTCTATCTAACCATTTTTTGAGAATACCGACGCTGAACACCTTTTACAATATTTTTTGTTTCCCCAATTTTCCAAATATCTCCTTTTTTCAACCATATCTTACCCACAGGCTTACGTTTACCCCATTCCATTACAGGGTAAAAACCATCTTTTCTTGCAACAAGATAATAAAGTTCTTTGAGTCCTAAAGGATCAATCCAACTTTGTGTATTGGGGGAAAATTGATAGAAATTTTCTCCTCCTACCAAACCTATCACGTCTTGGCTTACAAAACGTCCTGTGTCTGAATCGTAATAGCGGAAATAGTTATAGTGGAGTCCTGTTTCAGAATCATAATACTGGTTTTGAAGTCTGAACGGCTGATGCGCATTCCGATAGACCCGTTCGTCCTTTTTCAGACGGCCCCAGGCGGTGTATTCGCCGTACCACAACAGATTGCCGTGGACGTCGGTCATCTCTTTTGGGATGCCGACTTGGTCGGTATGGAAATAGGCGAGGTATTGTGCTTCGTCTTGGTTGTTGCGGAAGACTTGGGCTAAAGGTTCATAGCTGTCTTGGTCGGTGTAGATATAAGTATAGCTGCCTTTGTAGGTATACTCTTGTAATAGGCGGCTGCCGTCCCAGACGAAATGGGTACGTTTCGGAGCGGTACTCGTCCAGGCGAGTTTGTCTTGGCGCTCTTTGGAAAGGCGTCTTCCGAACGGGTCGTAGGCGTAGGTCCAAATTTCGGTATTGCCTGCTGCTTTTTTGATTTCGGCGCAGACGAGTTGGTTTTCTAAATCGTGTTGGTAATATTGGTTCTCGCCATTAGGCAGCTGGCGGTAGATCAGGTTACCCAGTGCGTCGTAGGTGTATTCGATGCCGTTGTATTCTTTGAGGCGGTTGCCATTGGTAAGGTTGAGCTTGGCAGGTGATTTCAGACGACCTTGAGTTTGGGGGCCGTCTGAAATCGGGGCGGTCATTTTGCCCTCTCCCACGGGAGAGGGAGTAGATGTCGGGATGTCGAGGATGTTGTGGGCGGGGTCGAAGACGAAGGTTTCGCTGCGGCCGGTTTGGCTGTTGCGGGCTTCTTGAATGCGTCCGATTTTGTCGTAAACGTAATTAAGGACGCCGCTTCTTTGGTCGGCGCTTTGAATCAGGTTGCCGGCTTTGTCGTAGGCGTAGCGGCGGTGGACGGCGCCGCCGGCCAGCGGGGTTTGTTTGCCGCGGGGTGTTTGTGTGCCGCTCCAAACGGTACGCTGGCTTTTCAGACGGCCCATGGGGTCGTAGTCGTACAGGCTGCTGATGCTGCCCTGTGTTCTTTGGATTTCGCGGTGCAGTTTGTCGCGTTCGATGTCGCTGATGACTTCGCCGTCTAGGCTGATTTGGTGCAGGTGTCCGCTGCCGTAGTACAGGTAATCGATATGGCGGCCGTCGGGCAGGATGGTGCGGATGCGGTTGCCCAACGGGTCGTATCGGTAGCCTACGGTGGCGCTTTGGCCGTTGTGGACGGTGGTTTCGCCGATGAGGCGGTCGAGTTCGTCGTAGGCGAGTTCGACGCTGCTGTGTTGGTTGCGGGCTTTGGTCAGGTTGCCGGTAACGGGGTCGTAGTCGAAACGGGTGCGGCTGATGCCTTCGTCTTTGCTTTGTCCGTTTTTGTGGGATACTTTTGCGGCTTTGTTTTTTTCGATCAGCTGGCCGAGGATGTTGCGTTTGAAATGGTGGATGTGCCACGTCTCGGGACGCTCTTTCAGACGACCTTTATCGGTGCTTTGGCCGTATTCAGTCTGTTGAACCAGTTGTCCGGCGGCATCGTAGCCGTAGGCGGTGATTTTACCGTCCCAGCCGATTTCTTGGATCAGGTTGTCGGTTTGGTCGTAATCGAGACGGTAGGTTTCGCCGTTTTCGTTGGTAAGGACGGTCAGACGGCGGGCTTTGTCGTAGGCGTAGGCGAAGGTATGGCCCAACGCGTTGGTGCGTTTGAGCGGCAGTCCGTCCACTGCGAGTTCGTAGGCGGTTTTGGCACCGAGTCCGTCGATGTAGGCGGTCAGACGGTTGAGGCGGTCGTATTCGAAGGTTTCGTGACTGCCGTCGGGATAGTCGGTACGGACGGGGTTGCCCGCTGCGTCGTAGTGGTGGCGGGTGGCATGCCCCAGTGCATCGGTAACGGTTTTAAGATCGCCGTATTCGGTGTAACCGAAACGGGTGGTTTCGCCGGTACAGTCGGTAAAGCAGACGAGCTGGTCGAGGGTGTCGTGGTTAACTGCTAATGAGATTGTTAAAGAACAAATGGTTCAGACGACCTCAAAGAAGATAGTGAGGTCGTCTGAAAAACAGAAACCGCGTGCATACGTACCGCACACACTCTACGTCAGAACTGAAGGTTTTGTGCGGGCTACGGCTTGCTTAATAAATTTATTGAATATTCCAATTAAAAAAATACTTAAATGGATAAACATTAAACAAATTATTACTTATACTATTTACTGAATTTATAAACTCAGTTTTTTATATTATCCGTAAGTGTCTCTCCTTCATCTAATAGGTATTCTAAATCTCGGTATAACAAAAGCCAACTGGATAAATTGTGGGAAACCTATCCCTAAATTTGTAAATCCAGATTTGGTATACTCTCCAGCATCATGATTATAATGAGAAATGGTATTATCTATTTTATTTAAAAACCATCCATCTCCCTGTCCCGCTTGTCCAATACCCCAAAAAAACACCTTGATATTTCAGAATAATTACACTCTAAGTATCTATTTTTCATTTAAAAGCTTCTTCGTAATTAAAAAAAGAGAAATATCAGGTATTATCTCCACCTCTTGATACTTAGTAATAAATAACAAATAGTTATTATCTAGCTTGGGAAGTTTATCTAACTTTTTTAATTTCTACTTTACGTTTAATACATATATTAAAAAAATCATCGGGAAATAATTTTTAATTTGAACATAAAAGTATACTCCATAAATTTTTTTGATAAAAAGATATTTCCTTCAATACCATATCGTTAACATTTTTCCCATTCTTTTCACTGCTTTTTGCATTATGCTTACTAATTCTTTCTTTTCCTAGCTAAAGCCCTCAGTCTTTTTTTCTAAGAACTTCTTAGCTTCAGTTTTTTTGATAAGTTCATTTTTTTCCACTTGATCAAGAATTCCTGCCCAAGTTTTTATTCCAATTTTTTTCCTGTCCTAGAACTATTGGTATGGATTCCTGGTTTTTTCGTATGTTTTTCTTTTGGTAAGTTATAGTAGTATTCAGGATTATTAACATCTATATCTGCAATTTTTTTGAATCTAGCGGCAAATTCCTCAGGAAAGCCATGATGAATATCACTATTAGTATGCCTAGAGCCAACATAATTTAGACAGTTATTTTGTAATGTTCGAGTAGGAGTTTTAGCCAATCCAAACGGATCCAGCCACTCCTGCACATTCGGCGCAAACTGATACAGGTTATATCCACCCAACAACCCAATCGGATCCTGATTCACAAATCGCCCGGCCTCAGGCTCGTAATAACGCATCAGGTTGTAATGCAGCCCGGTCTCTTCATCGAAGTATTGGTTTTGCAGTCTGAACGGCTGGTACGCGTTCTTGTAAACCCGCTCATCTTTTTTCAGACGACCCCAGGCAGTGTATTCACCGTACCATAAGAGATTGCCATGAATATCGGTCATCTCGCGCGGTATGCCGATTTGGTCGTTGTGGAAATAGGCGAGGTATTGCCCTTCGTCTTGGTTGTTCTGGAAGACTTGGGCTAAGGGTTCGTAGCTGTCTTGGTCGGTGTAGATATAGGTGTAGCAGCCTTTGTAGGTGTACTCCTGAAGTAATCGCGTTCCGTCCCAAACAAAGTGGGTGCGTTTGGGATCGGTGCTCGTCCAGGCGAGTTTGTCTTGGCGTTCTTTGGAGAGACGGCGTCCGAACGGGTCGTAGGCGTATGTCCAGATCTCGGTATTGCCGGCGGGCTTTTTGATTTCGGCACGGACGAGTTGGTTTTCGAGATCGTATTGGTAATATTGGTTTTTCGCCATTGGGCAGCTGGCGGTAAATCAGGTTGTTAAAGAACAAATGTTTCAGACGACCTCAAAGAAGGTTTTGAGGTCGTCTGAAAATATCGAATCTTACTTTTTGGCTTTTTTCTTGGAATTTAATTCTTCTTTACGTTGTTTATAAAATTGCCAATATTTTTTATCCTCCATTGAGAACGGCGTGTAGCGTAGCTCATTATAAGTTAGGTCAAAATATTTATAAGCATTTTCCATATCACCTAGTTCGTAATAGATAATACCTGCCCATAGAAATGGGCTGCCATCAGGCACTGTTTTTCTAGCCTCAAGCGCAATAAGTATCCACTCAAGAGCTTTGGGATAATCACCTAATTTTTTATAGCTTCCTGAAATACCACAAGCAATTGCAGAAGTAGGTTCAACAAATTGAGTTGCTGGTTTGGGTAAAAGTTCCCATGCCTGCTTTAGAATATCAATTCTTTCCTCCGGTGTGGGTGCGTCATTTGAGTTACATACAAAATCATTGATTTTCTTATTTAATTCATAATTTACTTGATCTAAATACATAATTTATCCTTCTTAGATTAACAACCTTTAGGTAATTTTCCATTTTTAGGCTTGCGGGGTTTCTTATAACGTTCTTTGCTCTTTGCCCCACGGGAACAGTTGCCTGGCCCATATTCCAATCGATAATTATTGGAATCAAGCATCCATTTCCGTACTGCCTGAGACTTGGCTCCATGATAACGACCACAACGATTCCAATAAGAAACAGCATCTTCAGGATTATGTCCCATATGTGCATTCCTTAAAGAGTATTTGTTACCATCTACATCCTTGAACGTTGCAGTATCAGGAATTTGTGAAGAACGTCTAAGTTTACTGATTTGAGCGGATGTAATACCTTGAATTTGGTCATTAGCCAGCATACGTTGCATTACCGCTCGTCCTGTCTTAGATACCTTGGATGGCGTTCTACCAACATAGGCATTCCTTCTCCATAAACCTAATGGGTCATACCAATCTTGTGTATTGGGTGAGAAGAAATACAAATTATCTCCACCAATTAATCTAATCGGATCTTGATTAATGAATCTACCAGAATCTGATTCATAGTAACGAAAGAAATTATAATGCAGTCCCGTCTCTTCATCATAATACTGGTTTTGCAGTCTGAACGGCTGATGCGCGTTCTTGTAAACCCGCTCGTCCTTTTTCAGACGACCCCAGGCAGTATATTCGCCGTACCATAGGAGATTGCCGTGGATGTCGGTCATCTCTCTCGGTATGCCGATTTGGTCGTTGTGGAAATAGGCGAGGTATTGGGTTTCGTCTTTGGCGTTGTCAAAGATTTGCGCCAGCGGTTCGTAGCTGTCTTGGTCGGTGTAGATATAGGTGTAGCTGCCTTTGTAGGTGTACTCCTGCAATAGGCGGCTACTGTCCCAGACGAAGTGGGTGCGTTTCGGGTCGGTACTCGTCCAGGCGAGTTTGTCTTGGCGTTCTTTGGAGAGGCGGATATGGCGGCCGTTACGGTCGAGTTGGGCGACCAGCTGGTAAATGCCGCAGCCGGAATCGACTTCGGCAAACAGCAGCCGTGCGCCGCCGTCGGGGGAGGCGATTTGGTAGAGGTCGTCTGAAAGTCGGTCTTCAGACGGCCTCTATGTTAACTACTAATGAGATTGTTAAAGAACAAATAGTTCAGACGACCTCAAAGAAGATAGTGAGGTCGTCTGAAAAACAGAAACCGCGTGCGTGCGTCCCATTCGTGCCTTACATCGGAGTTGGAAGTTTCATTAGAGCTACAGTTTGCTTATGGCTTGTGATTACCAGCTAGTAATAGGTCTATGCAAATTTGCCCAAAACTTTAATAATGATTGTTCAAAAAAACGAAATTCAGACAGATCCTTTTCCACAACTAGACCTAATTCTTTGAAAAGATATTTAGATTTCGTTCTCTCAATAACATCATATTGACTTAATAGCTCAGCAAACCCTTTTTTTGATGATATCTCAATTTCATTATAGTATATTGCAAGCCTTACTGCTTTATCATGAAAAATTGTAACCTCAGTTAACTTTTTCATTATCAAATCTCAGTACAAAAATTATTTACCTCTATTATATTTTTTTGCTTTTTGAAATAACATTTTTCTGATATATCATATTTTTTTATAATATCTGTTAGAGAACAATTAAATTCAAAATTACCTATAGCCTTATAAGGAATAAATGTTAATTTATTATAAACTGAGGTTGGATCTTTAAGTTTACTTTTTTTGAAAGTCTGAGTACTTTTTTTATCTGTATTTTTCATATAAGTTTCTTATACTTTCATCGTAAATTAATACCTGCAAAAAAATAATTTATCCTTAGGGTCAACATACAAAAAGTAAATTATATTGTGGGAAAAATATAAAAAAATAATTTTTCTTCATCAGAAATTTCTATTAAAGGATCTTCTTCTTCTAAAAATTTTTTTCTAAATTGAAGAAGTTAATAATTTTTTTCCATCCAAACTGAATTCATTACAACTTCCAGAGGATGATACAGTAATTAATTGAGAATCAGATTGTATCTTATGCTTTCTATCAAACTCTAATGAATAACTAGGATTATTTAAAGTAACATCATCAAAATCAGCCTTTTTTTGACCCAATATAATCCCATTTAACGAATTATTTGATATTTTTCAACATTTTGTATATTTCCTTTTTTTAATCTACGACCTTCTGCTCTAGTTATATGCTGTTCATCAATTGCATAATCAATCATTTCTCTTATGCCTTTATTATATTTTTTCCCGAATTTTCGCTTAATATCTCTTATATCCATTTCCATTGCTTTTCCGAATTTACCTTTGTCAATTAATTTAGCCTGCTGTGATCGCCACTCAATCGCTGTTGCCCGCCTACCCCAACTTGCTGTTTTTTGATGATCAGCCTTTGACATCCAGGTTGCTGGACTTTTATAGCGAGAAATTCCTCCGGACATACCACCATCTTTAACTGCTTTATAAGCAGGCATATGATTTACTTCTCCGCCAGAACTTGCCTTCCTGACATTCCCATAACTACCACCTCCATGAGCTGATAATCCCCATAAATCAATCCACATCAAAGTATTCGGCGCAAACTGATAAAGGTTATCTCCACCCAACAACCCAATCGGGTCCTGATTCACAAACCGCCCGGCCTCAGGCTCGTAATACCGCATCAGGTTGTAATGCAGTCCGGTCTCTTCATCGAAGTATTGGTTCTGCAATCTGAACGGCTGATGCGCGTTCTTGTAAACCCGTTCGTCCTTTTTCAGGCGGCCCCAGGCGGTGTATTCGCCGTACCACAACAGATTGCCATGAATGTCGGTCATCTCTTTCGGTATGCCGATTTGATCGTTATGGAAATAGGCGAGGTATTGTTTGCCGTCTTTGGCGTTGTCAAAGACTTGCGCCAGCGGTTCGTAGCTGTCTTGGTCGGTATAGATATAGGTGTAGCTGCCTTTGTAGGTGTACTCCTGAAGTAATCGCGTTCCGTCCCAGACGAAATGGGTACGTTTCGGGTCGGTACTCGTCCAAGCTAGTTTGTCTTGGCGTTCTTGGAAAGGCGTCTTCCGAACGGGTCGTAGGCGTATGTCCAGATCTCGGTATTGCCTGCTGCTTTTTTGATTTCGGCGCAGACGAGTTGGTTTTCGAGGTCGTATTGGTAATATTGGTTCTCGCCATTAGGCAGCTGGCGGTAGATCAGGTTGCCCAATGCATCGTAGGTGTATTCGATGCCGTTGTATTCTTTGAGGCGGTTGCCGCTGCTGATGTTGTTGCCTTTGCCCTTTCCTTCTGCCGTTTTGTTGGAAAGGATGTTGTGGGCGGGGTCGAAGGCGAAGGTTTCGCTGCGGCCGGTTTGGCTGTTGCGGGCTTCTTGAATGCGTCCGATTTTGTCGTAAACGTAATTAAGGACGCCGCTTCTTTGGTCGGCACTTTGAATCAGGTTGCCGGCTTTGTCGTAGGCGTAGCGGCGGTTGACGGCGCCGCCGGCCAGCGGGTTTTGTTTGCCGCTGGGTGTTTGTGTGCCGTTCCGGACGGTACGCTGGCTTTTTCAGACGACCCATGGGATCGTAGTCGTACAGGCTGCTGATGCTGCCCTGCGTCCTTTGGATTTCGCGGTGCAGTTTGTCGCGTTCGATGTCGGTTATGACTTCGCCATCGAGGCTGATTTGGTGCAGGTGTCCGCTGCCGTAGTACAGGTAATCGATATGGCGGCCGTCGGGCAGGATGGTGCGGATGCGGTTGCCCAACGGGTCGTATCGGTAGCCTACGGTGGCGCTTTGGCCGTTGTGGACGGTGGTTTCGCCGATGAGGCGGTCGAGTTCGTCGTAGGCGAGTTCGACGCTGCTGTGTTGGTTGCGGGCTTTGGTCAGGTTGCCGGTAATGGGGTCGTATTCGAAAAGCGGGTGCGGCTGATGCCTTCGTCTTTGCTTTGTCCGTTGCGGCCGGAGACTTTGCGGCTTTGTTTTTTTCGATCAGTTGGCCGAGGATGTTGCGTTTGAAATGGTGGATGTGCCAAGTTTCGGGACGGTCTTTCAGACGACCTTTATCGGTGCTTTGTCCGTATTCGGTCTGTTGAACCAGTTGTCCGGCGGCATCGTAGCCGTAGGCGGTGATTTTACCGTCCCAGCCGATTTCTTGGATCAGGTTGTCGGTTTTGGTCGTAATCGAGACGGTAGGTTTCGCCGTTTTTCGTTGGTAAGGACGGTCAGACGGCGGGCTTTGTCGTAGGCGTAGGCGAAGGTATGGCCCAACGCGTTGGTGCGTTTGAGCGGCAGTCCGTCCACTGCGAGTTCGTAGGCGGTTTTGGCACCGAGTCCGTCGATGTAGGCGGTCAGACGGTTGAGGCGGTCGTATTCGAAGGTTTCGTGACTGCCGTCGGGATAGTCGGTACGGACGGGGTTGCCCGCTGCGTCGTAGTGGTGGAGGGTGGTATGGCCCAGCGCATCGGTAACGGTTTCGAGATCGCCGTATTCGGTGTAACCGAAACGGGTGGTTTCGCCGGTACAGTCGGTAAAGCAGACGAGTTGGTCGAGGGTGTCGTATTGTAGGCGTCGGGTTTTGCCTAAGGCGTCGGTAATGGTTTCGGGCAGCCATTGGGCGTTGTAGCCGTAGCGGGTGGTGTAACCGGCGGGGTCGGTGATGCTGATGAGGTTACCGCGTCCGTCGTAGGTGTAGGCGGTAATCCTGCCTGCGGCATCGTTGACGGCAACCGGCAGGTTGAGGGTTTCGTGGTAGTCGATTTGGGTGCTGCTGCCGTCCGGCGCGGTGATGGCGATGACGTTGCCTTCGGTATCGTAGAGATAGCGGGTTTCGCGTCCGAGCGGGTCGCGTTCTATGGTAATGCGGCCATAGTCGTCGCGTTCGCTGTCGCTGCGTTGTCCGTCGGCATCGATGCGGTAGACGAGTTCCCGGTTTTCATCGAAACCGTACACTTCCGTCCGCCCCAATGCGTCGGTCACGACGGTATGGTCTTTGCGGTAGTCAAACGTCCATTCTTCGCCGAGGTTGTTGCTGCTTTTGAGCACTTTGCCGTCGGTGTCGTAACGGTCGTATTCGTAGCGGGACACTAGTCCGTCGGGCTGGCTGTGTTCGACCATGATGTGGTTGCGGTAGGCGAAACCGCGCAGTTTTTTGCCGTCGCGTCCGTAAACGGCGGTCAAATCGCCGTAGCCAAAATCGACTTCGGCAAACAGCAGCCGTGCGCCGCCTTCGGGTGAGGCGATTTGGTAGAGGTCGTCTGAAAGTTGGTTTTCAGACGACCTCTATGTTAACTGCTAATGAGATTGTTAAAGAACAAATGATTCAGACGACCTTAATAAAATATTGAGGTCGTCTGAAAAAAGGTTATCTCTACTCAACAACCCAATCGATTCCTGATTAAACAAACTGCCAAGTTTGAGGTTCGTAGTAACGTATCAAGTTGTAATGTAGATAAGTCTCCTAGTTTCCTTACACTAATATATCCGTAATCGTAGAGAGGAAATCTAAAATAATACCTAAATATAGATTTTTAAAATTCAATGTAATCATCATTATCCATGTAATAATTTAGAGCATCAATAAATTGATCTTTTGTAAAAATTTGGATACCGTTCATCTAAGTCATCGTAAACATCCATAAACACATCCCCACTACATAAAAATATCTAATCCATTTTCGTTTACAAAATCAGGAAAAACTTCTTTTTCCATCCATTATTTTTTTGGGCCGTTATCCAAATAACAAACCGTCTCTAAATCAAGAATACTCTCATCTTCATCAGAAGAAATATATATGTATGGAAATTTGGCAAATTTATCAGTATCATCATCATTGAATAATCTAGCACAATCAATAACTTCTGATATACTAATTTTTTTCTTCTATAAAATTTATCTAAATTCATTTTTTTGTTCCTTCTATGATTAAATTAACATTTACCTAATGGTTTACCAGTGCGACCGTTTAATTTTCCTCGTCGACCTGGTCTACCACCTCCCCATATACTTCTTCCGCCTTTTCTTTGTGGGTGATATAGACCATGATTTCTTCTATGGTCATTATAATCAACCAGTACCAACCTTTTTGTATCCTCATGATGATGCCACGTTAGTCCCTGTTTATTTTTACCTTTTCCCCAATTGGGACTTGAACTCATATCTCCAGATTTCATCCATTCTTTTAATTCAGGATAACGATTAAGCATATCCCGTTTAAATGATGGATTAGATTCCATTTTTTTAATAAATGCCTTATTTGCATCATTAAATTGCACAGCATCACTTGAATATCTAATTCCTGAATCTAACTTATGGTCAAAGAAAATATGGTATTTCCCATTATTAGGTCGAGTAGCTAATCCTAACGGGTCAACCCAAGCCTGTACACTCGGAGCAAACCAATAAAGATTATCTCCACCATCTAACCCAATCGGGTCCTGATTCACAAACCGCCCGGCCTCAGGCTCGTAATACCGCATCAGGTTGTAATGCAGTCCGGTCTCTTCATCGAAGTATTGGTTCTGCAATCTGAACGGCTGATGCGCGTTCTTGTAAACCCGTTCGTCCTTTTTCAGGCGGCCCCAGGCGGTGTATTCGCCGTACCACAACAGATTGCCATGAATGTCGGTCATCTCTTTCGGTATGCCGATTTGATCGTTATGGAAATAGGCGAGGTATTGTTTGCCGTCTTTGGCGTTGTCAAAGACTTGCGCCAGCGGTTCGTAGCTGTCTTGGTCGGTATAGATATAGGTGTAGCTGCCTTTGTAGGTGTACTCCTGAAGTAATCGCGTTCCGTCCCAGACGAAATGGGTACGTTTCGGGTCGGTACTCGTCCAAGCTAGTTTGTCTTGGCGTTCTTTGGAAAGGCGTCTTCCGAACGGGTCGTAGGCGTATGTCCAGATCTCGGTATTGCCTGCTGCTTTTTGATTTCGGCGCAGACGAGTTGGTTTTCGAGGTCGTATTGGTAATATTGGTTCTCGCCATTAGGCAGCTGGCGGTAGATCAGGTTGCCCAATGCATCGTAGGTGTATTCGATGCCGTTGTATTCTTTGAGGCGGTTGCCGCTGCTGATGTTGTTGCCTTTGCCCTTTCCTTCTGCCGTTTTGTTGGAAAGGATGTTGTGGGCGGGGTCGAAGGCGAAGGTTTCGCTGCGGCCGGTTTGGCTGTTGCGGGCTTCTTGAATGCGTCCGATTTTGTCGTAAACGTAATTAAGGACGCCGCTTCTTTGGTCGGCACTTTGAATCAGGTTGCCGGCTTTGTCGTAGGCGTAGCGGCGGTTGACGGCGCCGCCGGCCAGCGGGTTTTGTTTGCCGCTGGGTGTTTGTGTGCCGTTCCGGACGGTACGCTGGCTTTTCAGACGACCCATGGGATCGTAGTCGTACAGGCTGCTGATGCTGCCCTGCGTCCTTTGGATTTCGCGGTGCAGTTTGTCGCGTTCGATGTCGGTTATGACTTCGCCATCGAGGCTGATTTGGTGCAGGTGTCCGCTGCCGTAGTACAGGTAATCGATATGGCGGCCGTCGGGCAGGGATGGTGCGGATGCGGTTGCCCAACGGGTCGTATCGGTAGCCTACGGTGGCGCTTTGGCCGTTGTGGACGGTGGTTTCGCCGATGAGGCGGTCGAGTTCGTCGTAGGCGAGTTCGACGCTGCTGTGTTGGTTGCGGGCTTTGGTCAGGTTGCCGGTAATGGGGTCGTATTCGAAAGCGGGTGCGGCTGATGCCTTCGTCTTTGCTTTGTCCGTTGCGGCCGGAGACTTTGCGGCTTTGTTTTTTCGATCAGTTGGCCGAGGATGTTGCGTTTGAAATGGTGGATGTGCCAAGTTTCGGGACGGTCTTTCAGACGACCTTTATCGGTGCTTTGTCCGTATTCGGTCTGTTGAACCAGTTGTCCGGCGGCATCGTAGCCGTAGGCGGTGATTTTACCGTCCCAGCCGATTTCTTGGATCAGGTTGTCGGTTTGGTCGTAATCGAGACGGTAGGTTTCGCCGTTTTCGTTGGTAAGGACGGTCAGACGGCGGGCTTTGTCGTAGGCGTAGGCGAAGGTATGGCCCAACGCGTTGGTGCGTTTGAGCGGCAGTCCGTCCACTGCGAGTTCGTAGGCGGTTTTGGCACCGAGTCCGTCGATGTAGGCGGTCAGACGGTTGAGGCGGTCGTATTCGAAGGTTTCGTGACTGCCGTCGGGATAGTCGGTACGGACGGGGTTGCCCGCTGCGTCGTAGTGGTGGAGGGTGGTATGGCCCAGCGCATCGGTAACGGTTTCGAGATCGCCGTATTCGGTGTAACCGAAACGGGTGGTTTCGCCGGTACAGTCGGTAAAGCAGACGAGTTGGTCGAGGGTGTCGTATTGTAGGCGTCGGGTTTTGCCTAAGGCGTCGGTAATGGTTTCGGGCAGCCATTGGGCGTTGTAGCCGTAGCGGGTGGTGTAACCGGCGGGGTCGGTGATGCTGATGAGGTTACCGCGTCCGTCGTAGGTGTAGGCGGTAATCCTGCCTGCGGCATCGTTGACGGCAACCGGCAGGTTGAGGGTTTCGTGGTAGTCGATTTGGGTGCTGCTGCCGTCCGGCGCGGTGATGGCGATGACGTTGCCTTCGGTATCGTAGAGATAGCGGGTTTCGCGTCCGAGCGGGTCGCGTTCTATGGTAATGCGGCCATAGTCGTCGCGTTCGCTGTCGCTGCGTTGTCCGTCGGCATCGATGCGGTAGACGAGTTCCCGGTTTTCATCGAAACCGTACACTTCCGTCCGCCCCAATGCGTCGGTCACGACGGTATGGTCTTTGCGGTAGTCAAACGTCCATTCTTCGCCGAGGTTGTTGCTGCTTTTGAGCACTTTGCCGTCGGTGTCGTAACGGTCGTATTCGTAGCGGGACACTAGTCCGTCGGGCTGGCTGTGTTCGACCATGATGTGGTTGCGGTAGGCGAAACCGCGCAGTTTTTTGCCGTCGCGTCCGTAAACGGCGGTCAAATCGCCGTAGCCGTCGTAGTCGTAGCGCACCAGTTCTTTGCCGTTAAAGGTGACGGAGGTGAGGCGGTTGACGTAGAAACGTTCGTCTTTAGAAACGAAGACGTCCCGTTCCCCGGCCGGGTCGAAGTCGGGATCGTTGTCGTGCAGACGGATGGAGGAGAATACGGGTTGGAAGTGTCGTCCGCTGCCGTCGTAAATGCTGTGCGGCAGTCCGTTGTCGTCGTAGCAGAGGCGGATATGGCGGCCGTTGCGGTCGAGTTGGGCGACCAGCTGGTAAATGCCGCAGCCGGAATCGACTTCGGCAAACAGCAGCCGTGCGCCGCCGTCGGGGGAGGCGATTTGGTAGAGGTTGTCTGAAATCTGTGAAAAGAAGATTTGTTCGTAAGGATCAAAATAGGCGTCATCCAGACCGTAGGGATCTTCTTCAGCGGAAGCAGGTCTTGGCGCAGCCTCTTCTTCATATAAATCGTCTTCATCTTCGTCGGCTGCGGAATAAGGCTCATCCGCTTCGTCGCTGATATCCGGCAACGGAATTTCCCTGCCCTGCTCATCAATATAAAGGAATCCGTCGGCAGTACGGGCAAGACGCATGGAGAACGGCAGCGACCAACCCTGTCCCAGCCAACCGTTGCCGATTTGGTCGGAATAATAGCTACGCTGCCAAACAAGTGGAAGCGGGGAGTCGAAGGCAAAGTCGGTTTCGGTATCGTCAAATAGGACTTTGATACCAAGTACGGCATTTACAGGGTTACCGATAGCAGCAGCAACCTTACAGGGTATGCAGTGACCATGACCAGAAGTAACCACCCCACCATCAGAACCTGCTCCACTACCCCCACCGAAACCACTGACCATTTTTCGTGAAGGCAGTCTAATACCAGGCACACCTGGAACCATTGAAGCGAGCGAAACTACATCAGATACAGCATCAGCCACATTAGCTGCAGCAGAGTCAGGAGCAACCAAAGAAAGGGCGCTAGAGGCAACATCGGCTACCATTTCTATCACATCTACCGGCCCGGCCGCATTAGTCAGCGGCTCTGGCGGATTGGCAGAACCTTGAGACACCATAGCAGGTGCAGAAGGCTGAGGAACAAGAATACCTATGGTGTTACCGGAAGAGGACATGCGATTACTCCGTCGAAATCCTAATTAATCTACAAGTAGAAACCTCAAAACAAGGAACCTCAATTACTTTCTGAGGACTTTGAACACATTATTTTGCAAAAATTATAACAAACAATAAGCTATAAATAAAACTGTATTTGATAAACTTTATTATTCATATTCCATATAGTAAGCGCATATTTTTTTAAAGATTATTTACATTTCTTAGGTTATTATTTCAAGCGGTTTAAATTTATATTTATCAATACATCGAATTATGCTAGAGTACGAGTTTAGCAGTTGTATCTAATTAGCAACTTGGGAATCTAAAACCTCTTCTCTTGTGATGACTACTTATGCTTAAGCAAAATGAAGTCTATTTTTTTGGCAAACTGAATCAATCACGTGATTTTTATTTTTCTCCGAGAATCTTCAAACTAACGATAGATTCTTTTTGGGATAACTGGTTTAACCGATGTTCCGGCCAAAACAAATTAATTTCATTCACTCGAAAAACATATTCCCCTTTGCAAATTTGGCTATTTTGTCTCAAATTACCTGATGGTCATATTTATACAGGCATAACTGCTGGTAGTTCTGATAAAATTGGCAGAAAATATCCATTTGTGTTATTTTATAAACCTAGCTCTATTCCTGAATCACTTGATTCTCTTTTTTCTCTTTTAAAGAAAAAAAATTCCTTTCACGAGATACTAAAAGAAGGGAAATGTTGTATCGAAGATTTTTTTACAATAGTGATACAACAGGGAACGCTATCCTCTCTGAATCCTTTCACAACTTTTTATCTGATTCAGACGGCATTGGTAGTTTTTGGCAAGAAATTGAAAACGGTGACCACATAAAACATGAAGGCCTCCCTTCATGCTCACTGTTTAATAAGTTATTTGGATCATAAGTAGATGAACACATTTCCTCGATGGGACGAACCTATCTCTATCGACAGTCCCGAAGGTGTAAATATCGAATACGATAGCCGCTTTTTAGAACTACAAAGCGTAGCTGAAGGCAAACCAGAACAACAGTATGGTGACACGATTATTCCGGCAGAAGAAGCTGATTGGGCAACGGTAGAAAAGTTATGCAATCAATTGCTAGCTGAATCTAAGGATTTGCATGTCCTAGCCTACTATACACAGGCGCTTACAGCCAAACATGGACTCGTAGGGTTCTGTGCTGGTTGCGAAGCAATCAAAGCTAATATAGACCTGTATTGGGAATCCATTTATCCTAAACTAGAGGATGAAGACGGTGAATTTGATCCATTTTACAGGATTAATGCCCTTAGCTCCTTTACCACACTTGATGGCATCATAAAAGAAATTCTTTCATCTAAATTATTGATAAATGGGTTAACCCAACAGCCAATTACTGTAAAAGAAGCTGTTTCTATCTTACAAGGGAATGATCCACAAAATTATCCGGGAGGTAAAGAACGGCTAATGCTCGATATTAGGGTGAATGCCGACACGGGGAAACCTGAATTGACCGCATTAATTCAGGCATTGGACTGTCTGAAAGACATCCAACGCATTTTCTCGTCTAATTTACAGGATGAACACTCACTTGATTTTGATGTTATTCAGAAACCTCTTACCCTAATTCACAAAGCCATCAACTATAATGATGGGAGTACTCCCTCAGTACAACAGACAGAACAGTCAGAGTTACCCTCTGAAACTAACAGCTCAACTATTACACAAGAACAATCTATTCAAGAGGCCGATGCATGGCGCCGTCTGAATATTAAAAATCGTGCTGATGTTGATTTAGCTTTAGAGAAAATCTGCATTTATTTTTGAAACTCTTGAACCCAGCCACCCTGCACCACTGTTTATCCGCAGGGTACAACGACAAATGAATATGAATTTTTTTATGACATCATGAAAGATATTAGCCCAGAAAGTATTGCCAATTTAGAAGTTTTAATTGGCAAACCGGATGAAGATACAGCAAACTCATGAACCTAGCCTACCTCATCCGCGATTTAGTAAAATTTTTTTAATAAATACACAACATTATTAATCATCCTAAGGTTATAACCATGTCACGAAATAAATCATCAGGTCAAAAGTTTATTGCCCGTAATCGAGCTCCTCGCGTGCAAATTGAGTATGACGTAGAATTGTATGGTTCAGAGAAAAAAATCGAACTGCCTTTCGTTATGGGTATTATGGCCGATTTGGTTGGCAAACCTGTTGAGCCCTTACCTGAATTGGCTGAACGAAAATTCTTAGAAATTGATGTAGACAATTTCGATGAACGCATGAAAGCCCTTAAACCTCGCGTTGCCTTCAACGTAAAAAATACATTGACAGGTGAAGGGAATTTGAATGTAGAACTCGAATTGGAAAGCATGGATGACTTCTCACCAGCGGCAATAGCTAAAAAAGTAGCACCTCTAAATGAACTTTTACAGGCGCGTACTGAACTATCTAATTTACTCTCATATATGGATGGTAAAAGTGGGGCTGAAGAATTAATTGGAAAAGTCTTAGGGGATAGCGAATTGCTAAAAAGTCTTGCAGCTGCACCTAAATCAACATCCAAAGATGAATAATAGTCTCTAATAAAACTAGAAGTGAAAGTAAATCATGGCTGAAAAACAATTAGATACCCTAGGAAATGGAAGTTCGCAACATGTGTTTGCAACCAATGAATTTGAACAGCTGCTTCAAAAAGAATTCAAACCTAAAACGGAAGAAGCTAAAAGCGCTGTAACTAATGCAGTCGCAACATTGGCTCAGCAAGCCCTACAAAATGCCGTGACCATTTCAGATGATACCTATCAAACTATTGAAGCAATTATTGCCGAACTTGATAGAAAGCTTTCTGAACAAATCAACTTGATCTTGCATCATGAGGATTTTCAAAAACTTGAAGGTGAATGGCGCGGCCTACATCATTTAGTAACAAATACTGAAACAGATACTTTGTTAAAAATCAAAGTATTGCCTATTTCCAAAAAAGAAGTTGCTCGTAACTTAAAACGCTTTAAAGGTACAGCCTGGGATCAAAGCCCACTCTTTAAACGCATCTATGAGGAAGAGTACGGCCAATTCGGTGGCGAACCTTTTGGTTGCTTAGTTGGTGACTATTATTTTGATCATTCTGCCCCTGATGTAGAAATGCTCAATAGCCTTGAAAAGATTGCCGCGGCTGCGCACTGCCCATTTATTGCAGGTGCATCTCCTAAGCTAATGCAAATGGAATCTTGGCAAGAATTAGCTAATCCGCGCGACCTGAGCAAAATCTTCCAAAATGCGGAATACGCTCCATGGCGAAGTCTGCGTGAATCCGAAGACTCTCGTTATATCGGCTTAGCTTTGCCTCGTTTCCTGTCTCGTCTGCCTTATGGTGCCACGACAAACCCCGTAGATGAATTTGACTTCGAGGAAGAGACAGAGGGTGCGGATCATAACAAATATACTTGGGCCAATGCAGCTTATGCAATGGCAGTAAATATTAACCGTTCATTTAAATACTATGGCTGGTGCACTGCCATTCGTGGCGTAGAATCAGGCGGTATCGTTGAAAATCTTCCCTGCCACACATTCCCAACCGATGATGGCGGTGTAGACATGAAATGCCCAACAGAAATTGCCATTAGCGACCGCCGTGAGGCAGAGCTGGCTGCATTGGGCTTTATGCCATTAATCCATCGTAAGAACACAGATTTAGCTGCATTTATCGGTGCACAATCTTTGCATAAACCATCTGAATATTATGATCCAGATGCTACTGCCAATGCACGTTTGTCTGCTCGCTTGCCTTACTTATTCGCATGTTGCCGTTTCGCACACTACTTAAAATGTATTGTTCGCGACAAAGTTGGCTCATTCCGTGAACGTGATGACATGGAACGTTGGTTGAACGAATGGATTATGAATTATGTAGATGGAGACCCCGCTAACTCCACCCAAGAAACAAAAGCCCGTAAGCCATTGGCTGCTGCAGAGGTAGTTGTAGAAGAAGTAGAAGATAATCCAGGATACTACACTTCTAAGTTCTTCCTGCGTCCTCATTATCAACTTGAGGGACTTACCGTTTCTCTACGCTTAGTTTCCAAATTGCCTTCGACTAAACAAGAATAGTCAGGCTTAGTTTATTTAGTTGGGTATATTTAGTGCCCTATTGTTAAATCGCTTGTATTTTTTAACTAGGAGAGTAAAAAAATGGCTATTGATATGTTTATGAAAGTCGAAGGTGTAAATGGCGAATCAAAAGATTCTAACCACAAAGACTGGACTAACATCGAAAGTTTTGACTGGGGTGCAGAGCAACCTGGTTCAATGACTAGCGGTGGTGGCGGTGGTGCCGGTAAAGTCAATTTCAATGACTTGACCGTAGTTGCCGCTATCGATAAAGCAGCTCCAACCATTCTGAAAAACTGCGCTACCGGCCAACACTTGAGCAAAGTAGAAATTTCTGTTTGCAAAGCTGGTGGTGAGCAAATTGAATACTCACGCACCACATTGGAAGATGTCTTGGTAACTGGTGTGAAATTTATTGGTGTACAAGACAATGATGCGCTGAAAATGCGTTATTCATTCCAAGCTGCAAAAGTGAAAAACCAATATTGGGAACAAACCGATAAAGGTTCTAAAGGTGCTGAAGTTCAAATGGCCTTCAATATCAAAGAAAATAAATCTGCATAATTGATATGTAGATTTTCATTAAAGAAGCCTGACTTAAAAAGGCATTTTTTTAAGTCAGGCTTCATACATAATGACTTTACTTTTTTTAGACGGCATTATTTACTGAAAAAAATTAGTTCTAGCTGTAGTTGCTATTCTTTTTAAATAAATAAGGAATTATTGAAATGGATTTGAAAAACTAAATTATCGGACATGATTGAGCTTGTGCGTTCAAATCCTGACAATCAAGAACATCGTTTAGCGCTGATTCAATATCAGTGTCTGTGCGCAAAATGGGAACAGGCTTTAAAACAGATTGGACAATATCAAAAACTGTTTCCTCATACCCAAAAACCTTTAATGCTTTATCTTATTGAAAATATTTCTGCTGAAATGCGGCGTCAGGCAGTTTTGGAAGCCCAACAAAAACCAAAAACACTAGAACTACACGCAAGCAAACTTGATATTCTTCAAAAGCAACTCTCTTTAGTTGCCCATGTTTCAGAACAGAAAAACAAATCCCTTGTCGATGATTATACTGTGCTATCTGAGAATATAGAAGGCTCCCCCGTACATATTACTTACCTTTTAGCAGATAAATCAGTTTCCGAGATTGATAGTGACTGGATTATTGATGGAGACGTACGTACTGCCTTCGTTTATGAATATTTCTATCAAGGTCACTACTACTGGCAAACATGGGATTCTATTGAAAATATTTCTTTCAAGACTCCAAGTTCCTTACTGGACATCATTTGGAGGCCGTCTGAAATCAAATTTACAAATGGTGAATGTATTCAATGTACCAGCCCTGCTCGTTATGCTGTTATGCCTGGGGAAGAAACAGCATGGTCAGATCTGCTAATGAAGTGTTCACAAACTGACTGGATAGAAATAGCAGAGCAACTCTTTACAGGGGTTGGTCAAAACTTTGTATACCGACAACCATGATTTTGGCCTTTTAGATATTCGTAATATTAGATTTGAACAAAACCATTAAAATCTATCTATCTTTCAAACTCAACAATTAAACATGTCGCAATTCAAAAATCAACTGTTACCCTCTTTATTTGACAGACTAACAGATGAAGAGCCACGCAGAAAAAAAGAGGCACGCTCCGATCAGGTCATTAATCTTGATCAATATCGGCAAGCCGTACTGCGTGATATTCTTTATTTACTGAATACATGCAACATACAAGCAGAAACTATGGGGATTGGCCTGACTGAAAATGTACGTTCTTCTACATTAAATTACGGTATCCCTCCCCTTTCTGGTGTTAATTTTTCCGATATTGAATGGCAAGATGTGGAACAGAACATCAAACAAGCTATCATCGATTTTGAACCGCGTCTTGAAAATAAGACTTTGCAAGTGATCGTAAATACCTCAGACGATGATGACAATGCTTTACACAATAAACTCATTATTGAAATTAAAGGTTACCTGAAACTCAATCCTTATCCTAAAGAATTCTTGCTACGAACCAGTATGGATGTTGAAACAGGATTGTTTGACTTATTAGATGGGGGAAATGGGGCTTGAATAATAAATTACTGTCTTACTACAACAAAGAGCTAACTTTTCTAAAGGAAATGGGTAAAGAGTTTGCAGCCCAATATCCTAAGATAGCCTCAAGATTAGCCTTAGATACAACTGATATTCCTGATCCATATGTTGAAAGACTCTTGGAAGGGGTAAGCTTTCTTACCGCACGCACCCAACTTAAACTGGATGCGGAGTATCCTCGTTTTGTCCAAAGAATCTTAGAAGTTGTTTATCCTGACTTCATCAATCAAAAACCGGCTGCAGCTATCGTCAATCTAGAACCTACCAGTCAATATAACGCTGATGTGATCAATCTACTGGAACGAGGCAAAATATTGAGGTCTCTGCCCATTGACGAATTCAAAGTCAGTTGTCCATTTTCTGTAACTAAAACTACTGAAATTCTGCCACTTCGTATTGAAAAAGCCAAATACACTGACTCAATAGGTTATTTACCAAACACACTCCCTGCGCTCAAACACTCCCCTGGTAAGAAAGTACAATCTGCCTTACGTTTGGATTTTTCATTGAGCGTACCAGGCGCATGTTCAGAGATGTTGCCAGATGAATTATCTATATTTTTAGGTACAGAACTTTCCAAATCTTCTTCATTGCTGTTTCTATTGGCTTCTGAATGCGTAGGTGTTGTTTGCCACAGTTACGAAAATCCAAAACAATGGTTTTACCCATTGCCTACTACACCAGAACATCGTGGTTTTCGAGAAGATGAAGCCTTATCATTTAATTTAGATAAATCGGTGAGTGCATTCCGAATTATGCAGGAGTATTCACGCCTACCGGAAAAGTTTCTATTTATTTCTCAAAAAAATATTAAACAAGCCGTCCAACAAGCCGAGAAAAAAAGGACATTTGCCTAAAGTACCTGAACATTTAGAGGAAATCATAAACGATAAGGGAGTCAATAAAAAAATTATTACTTATCGTAAACGCTATTTTTAGTCTTTCATTTTTTTATTCAGTAATAAAATACCTGAATTAACTGAACTGATCGGTGTGGATGATTTTTCTGTAAATGCCGTACCAGTCATTAACTTATTCAGAAAAAAAAGCTCACGCTTCCCGGTAAATATTCAAGATCAGGAGCACCATGTCGTTATCAACCGTACTCAGCCCCTGAATTATGAAGTCTACGCTATTGAGCAAGTAAAAGGCTTTGATACTAACAACCTTCAAACCGTAGTATTTTCACCGATGTACAAAGCACCGGATATAGGACTCTTTCCTGAGGCGCAAACTCAGCATGCTTATTTTTCTGCTCGTCGTGCTGATAGAGTACCATCCGAAAACTCAGCTAAAAATGGTTTTCGCTCTTCCTATTTAGGTAGTGAGGTATTTTTATCTCTTGCTAATAATCAGAATTACGCCTTTAATTCAAACGTACAGCACCTTTCTGTCGATGCTTGGTGTACAAGCAGAGATTTGCCTCTAATCATGCCTCGAGACGGAGAATCTGACTTTCTTATTGAGGGATTTTTTGCCAGTCAAATCGATTAAACTGATTTCTAAATTAACAAGGCCCCAAGAAGCAGTAAGTGAAGATAGGACACTTTGGTCATTTTTAAATCAATTGAGCTTAAATTACCTATCTCTTTTGAATACTGATAAAGAAGATGCACCTGTTGCTTTGAAAGAGCTTTTAACAGTATTTGTTTCTTCTGAAGCGATTTGCTAAAAAAACAGATTGAATCAATTACACGAGTTGAAACCTCAATTATTAACAAAGTAGTCCGTCATTATGGAGTTGCAGCCCCTATCAGAGGAATCAACATTATCGTTACACTGGATGAAGCTCAATTAGGCGGTGTTCATCCTTTCCTATTTGGATCAGTTTTAAACCATTATTTCCGACGTTTGGTGTCTATTAACTCATTTGTACAATTGCGAATTGACACACTTCAGCAAGGTCATATTGCTACTTGGCCGTCTGAAATTGGGGAGAGAATGATTATATGAGTCCAGTCAACCCTAAAACAGATTTTGGTGACTCATTAGACAATGCTTGGGATGAAAAACTTACAGTCTTTTTAAATAAAGTTTCCTCTCAACCGTATAAGTATGATTATTTCTCACTCTTGCGCCAGCTTGAGTCCGTTAAATTTATTACTGGTGGGCAAATATTAGGCAAAGCTATTAGCCCAAAAATGGAGAAAATAAGGATCCGCCAAAATCCTTCGCTTACTTTTGCCCCACGCAATCTCCAATCGGTAACCTTATCACCACATTATGTAGAAATTTCCATTAATGGATTTGGTCTGTTTGGCCCATCTGGCCCACTACCTCTACATTTAACCGAGTATGCTTATGAACGCCAACATCAACACGGTGACCGGGCATGGACCGGTTTTGCAAATATGTTGCAACACCGCCTGGCTATCTTATTCTATCGAGCGTGGGCAAATGCCCAAAGCATTACATCTTTAGATAAGAATGCTGAAGACCGCTTCGGAAAATACATTGCCAGTTTTAATGGCCTTAATATTCCGACCACATATCACAAAGGTTTAATCCACGAATTTGCTAAACGCTATTTTTCCGGTCTATTGATAAAACAAAGCCGATCTGCAGTCAACCTGCAACAACTGCTCACTCGCTATTTCCAAGTTCCCGTTAACATTCAAACTAACGTAGGGTACTGGGTTGAAGTTGAAGAAGAGAAAACGCAAATTGGGATTATGGACAACTACACACTTGGTGACGGTTTACTACTAGGTGACAAACTCTATGATGTGCAAGTAAATTTCGAATTATTATTGGCCCACTTACGCTGTCAGCCTACCAATCATTCTTTAAAGACGGTATTAATACAGCCCGTTTACAAGAATGGGTTCGTTTATTTGCCGCAGAAGAATATGAATGGGATATCCAACCTATTCTGATGCAAAAAGAAGTTCCACTGATGGATTTAGGAGGAAACACTCGACTCGGCTTATCAACTTGGCTGGGGAATGTTTCCCGAAATGCAGAAGACTTGATTGTCAGCAATCATTAATCGGCTTTTTTAGACGGCCATCGTCGATAAAAGCTTTAGAAAACTATTTTGGACATATTTGAAATAATTTAATTAAGGACGTCTTATGTCAAACATCAGCCGCAGTGTATTATTTGGTAAATTAAATACTACCTTATATAAAACTTTGGAAAATGCCTATACCTTCTGTCGTCTTCGAGAAAACAGCTATGTTGAATTAGTACACTGGCTACACTCTCTACTTCAAACTGAAAAAACAGATATCTTCTACCTGATAAATCAGTTTAACTTAGATGAAGCCAAAGTACGAAAAGATGTATTGGCTGCAGTAGAAAAACTGCCTGTTGGTGCTACTGCCGTTATTGACTTCTCCGAACATATCCAAACCCTTGTCGAACAAACTTGGACATACAGTTCACTAAAATTTGGTACAGACAAAATCCGTACAGCTCATATTTTCTATACCATGCTGCAAAATAAGACTTTGCAGGGTATTTTGGCCAATATTTCATCTGAATTCCTGAAAATCAAACCGGAAACATTAGCAAACAATATTATTGCTATTACTGCTAACTCTGAAGAAAATCTTGATGTTACCCAGAATGCCTTATCTTCTGAGCCTAATGCTACTCACAAAGAAAGTGCCTTAGCTAAATACGGCAGCAACCTTACCGAAAAGGCTAAAAATGGCGAAATAGATCCAATCACAGGCCGCGACACTGAAATCAGACAAATGATTGACATCCTAATGCGTCGCCGTCAAAACAACCCGATTCTTACAGGTGAAGCCGGTGTTGGTAAGACTGCTGTGGTTGAAGCTTTGGCATTACGTTTAGCTGCCGGGGATGTCCCTCCTGGATTGAAAGACGTTCAATTAATTCTATTGGATATCGGCTTACTCAAAGCTGGTGCCAGTGTTAGCGGAGAATTTGAATCACGCCTCCGAGCAGTTATGGACGAAGTAGAATCCAGTCCAACCCCAATCGTGCTATTCATCGACGAAATCCATACTTTAATTGGTGCTGGTGGCGCTGCCGGTACTGGTGATGCTGCCAACTTACTCAAACCTGCATTAGCTCGTGGCAAACTTCGTACTATTGGTGCAACCACATGGGCAGAATACAAAAAATATTTTGAAAAAGATCCTGCCCTAACTCGGCGCTTCCAAGTTGTACAAGTAGATGAACCCGATGAAGAAAGCCATCAACATGCTTAGAGCATTGAATGCTTCTCTAGAAAAACACCATAATGTGATCATTCTTGATGAAGCAATCCAGGCTGCTGTAAAACTTTCCCACCGCTATATTCCAGCACGTCAGCTCCCTGATAAAGCTGTCGGCTTGATTGATACTGCCTGCGCACGTGTTGCAGTCAGCCAACATGCTGTGCCTGGCAGTATTGAATATCTACGCAAGAAGTTAGAAGCATTAAAACTTGAGCAAGCAAATTTAGAACGTGAGAAGAAACTCAGTTTCGACTCTGGAGCTCGGATCACAAATATTGGTAAAGAACTAACTGAGGTTGAAGGCCGTCTGAAAAAATTAGAAGACAGATGGAAATCTGAAGCAGACTTGGTTGCAGAGCTATTAGCTGTACGTGAACAAATCATGCAGGTTGAACAAGAAACAACCGATGAAGAAAACAAACAGTTGCGCGCCCGCCAAAAAGAACTGGTTACTAAATTGAAAAAACTGCAAGGTGTCCAACCTCTAGTTATGCCGTTAGTAGACAGTCGGGCAGTTGCTAACGTTGTAGCAGACTGGACAGGAATCCCTGTCGGAAAAATGATGAAAGACGAAGTTGAGGCTGTATTACAACTTGCTGACACCTTAAATAAACGCATCATCGGACAACGCCACGGTTTGGATGCGATTGCCCGCCGTATTCAAACTTCACGCGCAAATCTAGACAATCCCAACAAGCCTATTGGTGTTTTCATGCTTGCAGGTCCTTCCGGTGTAGGTAAAACAGAAACTGCTCTGGCTCTAGCCGATACATTATATGGTGGTGAACAAAATGTGATTACCATCAACATGAGTGAATATCAAGAAGCTCATACTGTATCCACTTTAAAAGGAGCTCCTCCAGGTTATGTGGGCTATGGTGAAGGGGGCGTATTGACTGAAGCTGTACGTCGCAAACCTTACAGTGTTGTCTTGCTCGATGAAGTAGAAAAAGCACACCCAGATGTGCATGAAATCTTTTTCCAAGTATTCGACAAAGGCTGGATGGAAGATGGCGAGGGTCGCTATATCGACTTTAAAAATACCATTATCATTCTTACCACCAACATTGGTACAGATTTAATTATGGATATGTGTGATGACCCCGAAATGTTACCTACCCCAGAAGGCCTAACTAAAGCCCTGCGTACTCCCCTGCTAAAAACTTTCCCAGCTGCTTTATTAGGCCGAATGCAAGTTATCCCTTACTATCCGCTATCCGATGATATGCTCTCAAAAATTGTTGAATTGCAATTAGACCGTATCGTAAAACGCATTAAAGATAATCATGGCATCGACCTACACTATACCCATGAAGTGTTAAAACTAATCACTTCACGTTGTACAGAAGTTGAATCAGGTGGCCGCATGATCGATGCGATTCTTACCAATACGGTTCTACCACAAATCAGCCAAGAACTACTTACTTGCGCAACACAGGGAAAACAAGTTTTGAGCGTAAATATTGACGCAAGCAATCATGACTTCAATTACCAATATAAATATAAACTTAGAAAGAAAAAAATACTTTATAATTCTAAGCAAAATAAGAAATCTTAGTATTCGATCGACAGTCATAGACCAACTAGCTCCTAAAGTTTAGGCTGTCGATTAATTTAAAATTTCTATCATTAAATACAATCGCTATTGATGTATCTAGGTAACCAAAATGCATGGAAAACTGATAAAATATATATCATTTGCAATGATATCTTTGATGGTAAGCGCATGTGCGTCCAACCATAAACCGCCAAAAGAATCTGACGAGAGTGGAGAAAAAATTGATGTCCAAATTATAGTTTCTCCCGATGTCAATCCAAATTTAGTTGATCAACCCTCCCCTATCAGATTGGATTTGTATCAACTGTCATCTGATGGTGAATTTAAAAAAGCAAACTATTTTGATCTTACTAATAATGCTAAAGAAACTTTAGGTGATAAATTAATTCAACAAAACCAATTCATGTTACACCCTGATACAGTTACTGTATTACCTATCAAAATGGATTCCCACCTGAAATATTTAGGTGTTGTTGCCAGTTATCGTGATTTGGACAATAGTCAATGGAGATTGATTTTATTAAAACAAAAACAACGATGGTATCAGTTTGGTAAACACTATTTCTACGTGAATATTGGGAAAAATGAATTGTATCAATTATCGAAATCAGAGATGCAAGAAATGCTGAAAGAATATAAAGAGCGCCATCCTGATAATCAGCTCATCAAAGAAAATGGGGGAACTCACAAGAACAATAGTGACCTGAGCAAAGGTATTTTCCGTGAGGAATAAATGCTTATATATAAATAATTTGAGGTTGAATACATGGCAATTGAAGCAAAAAGTAGTTTGGTCAGAAGGAATCTTTATTACTCCTCAGCATTTCCAGCAATTTGAACGTTATCTTGAGTCGGGATTACGTCAACTAGCTGTTTCTAAAGAAGGTTATTTTTGGGGATTTTCATCTTTAGTACTGGATTCAGACGGCCTCAAACGTGGTGTGCTCGGTATTCGTGAAGCAGAAGGTATTTTTTTCCTGATGGTTCTATATTTGTGTTTTCCCAAAAAAACAACTTGAAAAATTTAAACTTAAAAAGTACCTGCAAACATAAAAGATACCAAAGTTTGCTTAGCTATTACTCTGCCATCGTCTGTCAATAATGAGATTGACTTTCTAAATCAAAACTCTTCTGCTAACTCTTACCGATATAAAGCATTTGAGAAAACCCTTGCAGATACAACTAACTCCGAATTAGACGGTCGCCAAATTACACTAGCAGATCTTAATCCCACATTGATTTTAGAAAATGATTTAACTAGCAATCAAACCGCCCTTCCTATTGCAGTTATCCGATCCAGTTCAGCAGACTTTGAAATCATTCTAGACGAATCATATATTCCTCCTTCCCTAGGAAGCCAAAAGCAACACCACCTAAAAGCTTATATTTCGGAAATATATGGCTTATTAATGCAAAAAAACAATAGTCTAGCTAACGCTGTAAACGATCCGAATACCGGAGGTTCTGTTGAAGTAATGGACTTTATGATGCTTCAGACCATCAATCGGTATCTGGCTTATTTGCATCATGAAAATGAAGGCGCTCGCCAAACTCATCCAGAACAATTATTTGTCAACTTATCAAAATTATGTGCTGATTTAATGACTTTCCTTCCTTCACGCAAGGTAGGAGATATTCCTATTTATAAACACAATGATCTAGCATCATGTTTTGGTAAATTATTTTTTAACTTACGCAAATCACTGTCTATTGTTCTTGAACAAAGAGCAATTAGAATTCCACTAGATTTGCGTGATGAAGCAACTCGAGTTGCTCAAACTCCTGATCAAAGCTTACTGGATAAAGCTTCATTTGTCTTAGCCATCAAAGCTGATATGCCCAACGAAGCCTTGCGCCAAAAAATTCCAAGTGTAGTAAAAATAGGTACTGTAGAAAAAGTTAAGGAATTGGTTGCTTACCATTTACCTGGAATTAAAGTTCATGCGTTATCCGTGGCACCAAGAGAATTACCATACCATAGTGGTTATGTTTATTTTTGAATTAGATAAAAAAACATGAATTATGGGATATGTTTGATACTTCCTCAGGTATGGCTTTCCATTTGGCTGGTAATTTCCCTAATTTAGATGTTGAGTTTTTGGGCGATTAAGTCTTTAAGTTAATTTGATTTAATTTGGAATTTCATTATGAATAACCAGAATAATACTGCAAACAACGCAATAAATGTTTATAACCCTTTAATTGAAGCTGCTAAACCTGTTTTTTTATCTTGGCTAACTCTATGCAACAAACTACTAGTCAATTATCTACTGACAGCCTAATTAATAAATTCTCTCTCTTAATTAATAATTTTTGAAGAGAATGCTGAAAAAAATGGAGCTAAATATGATGCTATTCAGGCTGCAAAATACTGTCTTTGTACATTTGTAGATGAATTAGCAGTCCGTGCCGGCTGGGCTGATGAAACTTGGTCAAAGAATAGCTTATTAGTATCTTTTTATGATGAAACTTGGGGTGGAGAACGTTTTTTTGAAATCATTCAAAATTTGAAACAAGATTCTGATAAAAAAATATTAATTTATTAGAGTTTATGTATTTATGCCTGCAATTTGGTTACAAAGGTAAGTACCAGGTTCTAAACAATGGGGAACTTGAGATCGATAAAATTAAAAGAGACTTACTTGCCTTAATTCACAGTAAGCGACCTGACCAAACTGTTAATCTTTTTAAACATAACCCGATTATTACAAATAATATTCAAAGAAAACGCAGACTTGCTATTCCTTTATGGGTAGTTGGCGTATTAGGAGCTGTTGCATTGGGGGTAGGCTATTTTACAATGCAATGGTCATTAGGTGATAAATTCAATACCGCCAGCATAAAAGTAAACAGCCTCAAACTTCCTTCAGCAATAACCAAACAACAGGATGCACAAAATACAGTCCGACTACGGCCTTTGTTGGAAAATGAGATTGCTAGGAAATTAGTATCTGTAGAAGATTTTCAAGACAGAAGTACTGTTACTATTTTAGGTGATGGCTTATTTGAATCTGGCTCTGCGCAAATACAAGACCAATATTATCCTGTTTTAGCTGCAGTTAGTCAGGCCTTAGATAGTGTAGAAGGACAAATTATTGTTACGGGATACACTGATAATCAGCCAATTCAGAGTTTGAATTTTCCATCTAATTGGCATTTATCACAGGCTCGGGCAGATGCAGTAAAAGAAATTTTTATTAAATTACGTTAAAAATGGCGGAACACGCATCCGTTCTGAAGGACGAGGCTCAACCGATCCTGTCGCACCAAACGATACTTTGGAAAACAGAGCTAAAAACCGAAGAGTTGAGATTACATTATTTACTACAGGAACTGGACCCAAACTAGGTAGTGCAATCGAAATAAAAAACGATACCTCCAATTCTCAACCAACCGGTAGTGTAAGCACACAATAATCTATTTTAGATTGATACGGAAAAAATAGACATGAAAAAAATTATTTATTTTCTAGGTTCTCGCTCTTTATGGGTGATGTTGGGTATTACCGGTCTAATTATATTAGTATGGTTTATTGGACCATTGATCTCCATAGGTGAAGTTCGCCCTTTAGTAAGCAAAACTATTCGTTTTGCAGTGTGTGCCATTATTATTGGTATTTGGTTGGCTAAAGCCATATTTCGCCAATATCGTGAATCTCGACGAAACGCTGCTTTATTGAAAGAAATTCGAGCAGCCCAAGAGCCTATTTTAAAAAGTGCAAATGATGTTAGCTCTATGAGCCGCCAGTTTGCCGAAATGGACAAAGTATTAAAAAATGCTAAATTTTCTAAATCTAAAAACAGTTTGTTGGCTAGACTAGAAGAAGGTCAATACCTCTATCAAATGCCATGGTATGTTGTCCTAGGGGCAGCAGGATCTGGTAAAACAACTGCACTCAAACGCTCTGGTCTTAACTTCCCTTTAGAGAGCACTTTAGGGACATCTGTAAGTGGCCTAGCAGGTACACGAGATTGTGATTGGTTTCTGTCGGATGAAATAGTATTTCTCGATACAGCTGGTAGATTATCTTTACATGACAATCATAGCAGTAAAGACTCTAGTGACTGGGAAGAGTTTGTAACGCTGCTACAACGTTACCGACCGAAACAGCCAATAAATGGCGTATTGGTTACTGTAGGTGTAGATGATTTGTTGGGCGGGAAAACCAACATAACAGAAATCTCAGTAGAACTGCGTAAAAGAATCCATGAAATGCATACTAAATTAGGTATACATTTCCCAGTTTATCTTATGATAACCAAACTGGATTTATTGCATGGTTTTAATGAATTCTTTGACCATCTAACTGAAGAACAAAGAAATCAATATTTAGGAATTCCTCTATCTAATACAGAAGGAATGGAAACTCCTATCGCTACTGCTTCTAATGCCTTAGCAGAAATTGTAGATAAATTACGCTCCTCCATGTTGGGCACAGTTCATCAATTAGAATCTACTGAAGATAAGGCTGCAGCTTTTGCATTCCCAGAGGAGTTTGAGCGCCTTAATCAAGCAGTACTTTCTCTATTCAAAGAGCTGTCTAAATCTTCAAAATTTGAGCAATCCATCGCATGGAGAGGTGTTTATTTTTCAAGTGCAACACAAACAGGACAACATCTCAACCCTATACTGGAAAGTTTGCAAAGTGATTTCCAATTATCTAAAAAATACTTGGATTCAAACCAGGCCTCCACTCAGAATAACGAGCATAGCTTTTTCTTAAATAGACTATTTGCTGACGTTATTCTTAGCGAAGCAAATTTAGCTGGTGAGAATAAATCTTGGTTTGTCAAAAAACAAATCTTGTATTGGCTAGGTATTGGAGCCATTGCAACTGTAGTAATTACATGTTTGACAATGATGCTGAATAGTTACTCCAATAACCAATCATATCTTGAACAGGTTGATAAAAAAGCAACTGACTTAGCTTCAGATATAAAAAAATATACAGACGGCCCTGATTTACTTAAGGCTGTAACATTTGCTGAACAAGTTAGAGATACAACTACCAGTAAAGAAATTCCAGATTTATTATCCCCTCCGATCAGCTATCGTATGGGCCTTTATCAAGGCAGCCAAATGAAAGATGTTGGGGAGTCAGCCTATTATAGAATTCTTCAAGACAATGTAATGCCATTAATCAGCTATAAGTTGGATGAACTTCTACGCACAGCTAATGGTTCCAGCAATATTAATAGCTATGATGCATTAAAAGCTTATCTTATGATGTTCCACAAAGAACATTTTGATGCTGCTTTTATGCAAAACTGGTTAATGTCCAATTTGTCTAAAACAGAATCATCAGGCATGAGTGACCAACAAAAAAAATCTGTTGAAAAAGCTCTGAATCAGATTCTTTCAAAACAAAGCATTACACCAAGTGTTCCCTATGATGAAGAATTAGTAGAACGTCGTAGACAGGAAATCGCACAAAGAGACATTGCAACCATGGTATTAGAAGATACTATAAATACAGTTACTATCTCGGGAAAAGAAGGAGTTACACCTGTATCTTTTTCAAGTATGGGCGGTGTGCAAAGTCATTTGCTATTCCGACGTAAGACTGGCGGGGCTTTAAAAGAACCTATTAACTTTATTTATACCAAAGAAGCCTATATTACTAAAGTTTTACCTGCCATGGTTAAATCTGCAGAGCAGTTTTTTTAATGAAGACAACTGGGTATTAGGTAACTATGCTTCTTTAGGCCAAAGTAAAGCATCTGTTCTTTCTGATGCCCAAAGAATCTATTTTAGTAATTACATCAAAGTTTGGAATAGTTATTTATCTGATTTGTCATTAGTAACACCAAAGTCATCACGAGAGAGTACTCAAATTGCCAAACTGCTATCTGAAAAGAACTCACCTTTAGTCAATATTATTAAAGGAATTAGTGATAATACGACTTTAACTATTGACAAACGAATAACAGAAAAAGCTGGAAGCAAAATTACTGATTGGTTAAATAGAGCAGGACTCTCAAAACTCTTAGAGAGTGAAGAGGGGAATAATGTGAAAAATGAATTGGTTGCTTTAAAACAAGCAACTCCAGTCGATGATGCTTTTGCAGATTTCCATACATTAACTGAAACCACAAATGATCAACCTCCTGCTATTAACAATGTCACAGAAGCTATAAATGATTTATATGTTTATTTAGTTGCTGTTAATGTTGCTGTAGAAAAAGGAGTGGACTTACCACCTGATGATCCTTTCGTAAAATACAAGGCTGAAGTAAATAGACTGCCACCTCCCTTTCGCCAAATGTTAGATAACTTTTCTGAAATTATTCTGAAAAACACTAACAAAATTGTTGATGAAAAGCTTTTGTCTACTTTAGAAAAGCAAATGGCTACATTAACTAATAGTTGCCAAGAAATACATCAACAAGGATACCCTTTCGATAAAGGGTCGGAAGACAATGTTGCATTAGAGAGTTTCACCAGTATATTTGGTCCCAATGGTATCTACAGTAAATTTACCAACTTGACTGGTGAAGCTGCCGTATTGGCACGCTCAGAAAAACTGGAAACTTTAACTGCTAAAAATGATGCTTTTAAAGATCGTTTTGCAAAACTAAACGATATAGCAGACATCCGACAAGGATATTTTGACAAAGGCTCAGAAACTCCTACATTTGACTTCTCAGTTAAAGTTTTAATTCTTGATACTAGTTTAGAAAGTGTAAATATCTCATATGCAGGGAAAAGCTATGTATACAGCCATGGTCCTGTAAATCCTGTAACCTTTACTTGGCCATCCAAGAGCGAAAATGCTTTAGCTAAAATAGACATCTCCTCTCCCCAAATCAACAGTGCAGGTATTAGTTCAACTGGGCCTTGGTCAATCTTCCGCCTTATTGAAAAAGGTAAAATTATTCGCCAAACAGGAAATACCACCGTTGTCGAATACAATATTAAAGGAAAAAAATCTTGTACTTGAATTTACTACTTCTACTGCCTTTAATCCCTTTTAATTTAAGTAAATTAAGGAATTTTTCAGTGTATTTAAAAGTCTCAATAACGATGTAAATAATATTGTCTAGAATATTACTTTTCGCATATTTTATCCCTATTTAAAAATATAGGATAAAAAAATACTTGTACCCGGAATATTGGTTTAAGATTGACAAGGAGTTTCCCTAAATGAATAGAACTATCGTTGCTCATACGCCTTTGGGATCACAACTATTATTCAAAAAAATGCTTGGAACAGAATCCGTTTCAAATCTGTTTGAGTTCAATATTACATTGGTCTCTCAAAACCCAAACTTGCAAGGCAAAGATATTATTGGTCAGTCTGTAACATTGGAAATTGATACCGAAGCAAGTAATCCTCGTTATCTAAATGGTCTAGTTACCGATTTTGGCTACATTGGAGAAGATGAGGATGAAGAAGGTTATCATGCCTATACCTGTACCACTCGTCCATTCATGTGGTACCTCACTCAAAATACGGACAGCAGAGTTTTCGTTGATAAGTCCGTATTAGATATCGCTAATGAAGTCTTAGCACCATTCGGATTCCCATACCAGATAAAATGTCAAAAAGGGTATCGAACAAGAGGCTTTTGTGTTCAGTATCAAGAAAATAGCTTTGATTTCTTAAACCGCCTATTTGAACAAGAAGGTATCTACTATTATTTTGCCCACAGTAACGGTTCACATGAGCTGGTTATTACTGATGATGTTGGTGTTTTAGAAGCTATTTCATCTCCTAATATCCCCTACCATTCTCGAAATACTGCACCGGGGGCGCCAAATATCGCCTATATTGATATTTGGGAAGAACGAGATGCTTTAAAATCTAGTCAATTTGTTACTCAAGAATACAATTATAAAAATGCCAAAGTTCCGATGATGTCTTCAGATTCAGTTCATGACTTTAATTCGGTATCTATGGAACACTATGACTTCTACACAGGTTTAGTGATGTGGCAGAAGCACAAAATTACAGTCAGGTTCGTAGTGAAGATTTGAAAAGCCAAACCAAGATTATTACTGGCTCAGGTACTGCACTAACACTTGCTCCAGGTTATACGTTTATCCTGAGCAAACACCCTCATGCATCTTCCAATACCGAATATACTATTCTAAAAGCTGATTATGATTTCGAAGAGGCAGGCTATACGTCTGGAGACCGTATTGGCAAATTTAGAATTTCATTCCGCGTATTACCTAAATCTTATCCATACCGCCCTCCTCTTAAAACTCCCAAGCCAAAAGTTTTAGGGACACAAGCAGCTACGGTAACAGGACCTGCGGGTGAAGAGGTCTACACCAATGAATATGGTGATATTAAAGTCCAATTCCACTGGGATCGCTATGGAAAAATGGATGAAAACAGTTCCAACTGGGTACGAGTAACTCAGGGCTCTGCTGGTGCTGGCTATGGCTCTATTAATACACCACGCATTGGCGAAGAGGTACTGGTTGATTTTATTAATGGCGATGCTGATCGACCTATTGTATTAGGCCGTCTGTATAATAGTGCAATGTCGCCACCATGGGGATTTCCTGCTGCAGCCAAGCAATCTGGTATCAAGAGTAAAAGTTTTAACTCTCCATTAGCCAACTTTAACGAACTGATGTTCAATGATACTGCTGGGTCTGAAATGGTCAACTTCCAAGCACAGAAAGACTTGACCTCACTTGTTAAGAACAATGAAACCCGCAACGTCAACAACGACCGAACCACTACAATTGGTAATAACGAAACTGTAACAGTAGTAGGTGATCGAGCTAAACCGTTCAAAAAAACGAAACTGCCTCAATTACCCAAAACCGTACTAAATCAGTCGGCCAAAACGAAACTTCCAGTATTACCCAAAACCAAAGCATTAGTGTCGGCCAAAACCAAAGTACTTCTGTGGGTAAAGATCAGAGTGTTTCTGTCGCTAAAAATCGAACCCATTCTGTTGGCCTCGATGAAAGCATTGGCATCGGAAAAAATCAGGCTTTGACGGTGGGCTTGGATCAAAATATTTCTATTGGCAAAAATCAAGCGTTGACCGTTGGCGCCAATCGTAACAAGACCATTGTATCTAACGAAGTTAGTAGTATTGGTGGTAATAAGCAGGAAACTGTCAGCCTAAATGGTATGAGCAACGTTGGCATTGGACAAATGACCAACATTGGGGCTGGCTATATGCTAAATGTCGGAGGTGGTTGGATGACCAACGTTGTTGGTGCTGAAATGCATAGTGTTGGCCTGGTTATGGGGCTTAATGCAGGCTTAAATATTGGCCTTAATGCCGGCAATAAAATTACCTTATCTGCAGGGAGCAAAATTACCCTTCAAGTTGGTAGCTCTATGATTGTAATTGAGAAAAGTAAAATTACTATCGTTAGTAAAAAAGTTAAAATCGTTGGCACTAGTGTAGTAGATATGGACGGCAAAAAAGTCGATATCAACTAAAAGAAAAGGTATATCAATGTTCGAATTGGAGAACTTTACCTGCTTTCATACGCAGCAATTTAAAAACATCGACCAGTTAGATCGAACATATGATGTTGTAGTTGCTAAAGTCAGTTATGAGTTTGAAATTGATCCTGTAACAGGAAAAACTGTACTTGAATTTGCCCAAACGCAGACGCCTCTTACATTTGCAGATACTTTTTACGGTGAACCATCTCAAACTTCAACTCAGTTTGAAAGCGACTTCTGCCTTTATAAACCTAAAACTGATTTAGTGGTCAATGCAATCGCCTATGCACCTGATGACACTCCCGCTCGGCAACTTGCCGTAGCGGTGAGTGTTGGCGATTACCAAAAAAGTCTGGCTCTTACTGGCGAGCGCTACTGGGTAAGAGAGATAGCAGGATGGTCTCTAAGCGAACCAGATCCTATTCTCTCCTTACCTATCCGCTATGAATTTGCCTTTGGCGGTGGTGCAGTTGAAGACGATCATGAAGGGCATCAGCAAAATCCTGTCGGTATAGGTTATTATCCCAAATCCCAACTCAAACAAAATGGATTCAAACGGATATTAAAGGCTCACCAGATTTATGACCCAAGCCATCCGATACGAGATCCTGCTGAAAATGTTGCTCCCGAAGGATTCGGCTTTATGCCTCGTTATTTTGCACAACGGGCACGACATTCAGGTACTGCCGATGCTGAATGGATAGCTAACCGCGCACCTTTATTGCCGGAAGATTTTTCTATGGCTTATTGGAACGGTGCTCATCCTTCCCTTCAGTTGCCACATCTAAAGCCTAACCATATCTATACACTGGGATTTACCGGCATGGTACATTCCTTTCAAGCACCCAATCAGTACTTTACTGTCGAACTGCCGGTAGAGACTGTATTTGTACATGCCCATACCGCATCTAATATGTCTTTGTGTAAAGACATGGTATTAGATACCGTACTCGTTGATATAGAACAACGCCGCATCGACTGTACATACCGGACTTCTTTTGCAGAAGAGCTGGAAATTTCTGCATGTCAACTCAGGTTTATTGCTCGACATGAACGGGCAGAACAAATTGCAGCCGCAGCTGCATGCCGCACTTCACAAGACAAATTTATCCCGATACCGCCATCTCTTGCGGCATTCGCGTAAACAGCCAAAAGGCCGTCTGATTCCCAACCAATTGCAGCCAACTTTTCAGACGGCCTCTATCTTCACAACAGGAGCACCCCATGGCCGTCAATAAAATCGCCCGTAAAAGCAGCAAGTTCCGCGTTGTCTTTACCGTACCCGATTTCTGCTGGCCGCCTCCACCCGCTCCCCTTCCGTTCCACCCATTCCCTTCCCACTCTTCGCCGACCTCGGCGGTGCCAAGACCGTCGCCAAAGACGTACGCCTCAACCGCAAGCCTGCTTTTTTGTCTTTAAAGCCAGTAAGACGGACAAGACTTATGGCGACGAAATCGCCCTTCCGGGCCGTAAAGGGGTAAAGAGCCGTACTGCCACCAAACCGGCCTGGCCGATGCGCCACTCTTCCTCGGTTAAAATCCGCAAACGCTATATCGTGCGCACCGGCGATATGTTCCATATGAACGGCAAGTTCAGCAAAAAGACTCCCCCTAAAACCCTGTCTGTCCTGTAAGGGTGCAGTGAGTACCGGTCGGCCGGTGAATCCGATACACGGTTTGAAGTTTTTTTGGAGGGTGAAACCGACTTTGCCTTTGAAGGCATTTTTGCCGCTGGTATGGAGCCGCAGCTATTATTCCGACCAAGACGGTACCGGCTGGCTCAGCGAGGGTTGGAGCGTACCGGGCTGCCAACGCATTATCCGCGATGCGGCGGATTAGCCTATATCGACGATCAGGGCCGTTTGTTCCCTTTGCCGGAAGTGGATGAAGATGACGAAGAGCCGGTATTGTTCGAAAGCGAACAGATTTGGTTCGGCAAAAAAATCCGGGACGGGCATTATGTCATTGCTTCGCTGGACGGTTCGATAGCGTTGCGCTTTTGCCCCTTTGGTGGTGGCGGAAGACGGTTCGGACGAAGACTCCACCCTCTTCCCTTTGGTCGCGGTAGAAGACGCCAACGGCAACCATCAGCGTTTCATTTATCATCCGCTGACCGGTCTGCCGCAATACATTATTGACGGCAACGGCCGGGTGTTCTCGCTGAACTTCGGCAATGTGGCCGATGAGCAGTCACCCAAAATGCGGCTGCTGTCGGTGTCGCTGCTGGAGGGTTTGCCCGCCTTTGGCGAAACGGTCCGGGTCGGCAGTCCGCTGGTCCGCTATGAATACAACGGCAGTGGCGACCTGATCCGCGTCATCGGCCGCGACGGCAACGTCAAACGCAGCTTCGGCTATAAGAACAATCTGATGGTGTCGCATACCGATGCGGCCGGATTGGTATCGGAATACGAATACGACCATTACACCCCGACCGGCAAAGTCATCCGCAACCGGACTTCCTTGGGCGAGGAATGGCGTTTTACCTATCACGAAGGTTATACCGAGGTAACCGACGTATTGGGCCGTACCGAGCAATATCATTACGACTACAACAACGAGTTGACCAAACGGGTGTTTGCCGACGGCAGTACCAACCTGATGGAACGCGACGACTCGGGCCGTCTGCTCAGCCATACCGATGCAATGGGGCGCGTTACCCGTTATCAGTACAGCAACGAAGGCCAGGTGGAAAGTATTACCCGTCCGGACGGCGTCATCCTGCATTTCGACTATGACGACAACTACCGTCTGATCCGCAAAAGCGATGCGGAAGGCCGTTATCACGGCTATACCTACGACAAAGCGGGCAACCTGCTGACCCATACCGACCCGCTGAAACACATCACCCGTTTCGAATATGCCGGCAACGGTCTGTTGCTGTCGGTAACCGATCCGAACGGCAGCAGTACCGCCTATCACTACAATGAAAACCATCAGCCCGACCGGATTACCGACTGCTCGGGTTACGAAACCAAACTCTCTTACACCGCCGAAGGACAGTTGGCGCGCATTACCGATGCGCTGGGACAGCATACCGAATACCACTACGACGCCAATCAAAACCTCACCCTCGCCCTCTATCCCGACGGCAGTAAAGAGACCTTCGGCTACGATGCCGCAGGTCGTTTAAAAACCCATACCGACGGCGAAGGCCATACCACCGCCTACGAATACGGTCAAGACGGTCTGCCGACCCAACGCACCAATGCGCTGGGCCATACCTTTGGCTATCATTACGACAAAGCCCGCCGCCTGATCGGCCTCACCAATGAAAACGGTGCGCGCTACCGCTTTGCCTATGACGTCCTCGACCGATTGATTGCCGAAAGCGGTTTTGACCATAAACTGACCGGCTACCGCTATAATGCCGGTAACGAACTGGTCGAGCAGTGCGAATACGGCGATGACGCCACCCTTGCCGCCAAACTGATGGCGCAACTGGGCGGACAACCCATTGCCCAAAAAGACACCGCCCCACTTTCAGACGGCCTCGACAGCCAAACCCCGCTGCGGATTACCGAGTTCAAACGCGATATATTGGGCCGCTTAATCCATACCCTCGCCCGCAACAACGACAAGGTTCAGGAAACCGTTTACCAATACGACCTGGACGGCAAGCTCGTCCGTGCCGCCAACCGCCACAGCATCACCTGCTTCGACTACAACGGCAACGGCCAAATCATCGGCCAGCACCAATGGAAAGTGCCGACTAAGGAAGAGAACGCCCGAAACGGTTTGCCCGAAACCGACTGGCGCGATGCGCAGTACGACATGCTGTACCTGCCCGTTACCGAAAGCATCCGCTACCACTACGACTTCAACGGCAACCGTACCGCCACCGTCCTGCCCGACGGCAGACAAATCAACTATCTGTATTACGGCAGCGGCCACCTGCACCAAATCAGCCTCGACGACGAAGTCATCACCGACATCGAACGCGATCAGCTGCACCGCGAAATCTTCCGCACACAGGGTAAACTCGCCAGCCGCTACGAACTCGATCCCTTAGGCCGTCTGAAAAAACAAATCGCCACCCTCAATGATTTGACCGAAGGCGGCAAAGGCAAAACCAAAGTAGCGGCAGGTTATAGCCAAACCGCCGTCAAACGCAGCTACGGCTACGACCGCACCGGCAACCTGACCCACAGTACCGACCAGCGGACGGGAACGACCCGGTTCGAGTACGACAGACTGGGCAGGATTACCCAAGCGGGCAGCGAACGGTTCGCCTTCGACCCTGCGCACAATATCCTTTCAGACGACCTCCATGCCGTCACCGACAACCGCCTGAAAACCTACAACGGCACGACCTATTACTACGACGACCTCGGCAACCTGATCCACCGCGAACTGCAGAACGGCGAAGTACAGAACTATTTCTACGATCTGCACGACCAACTGGTTAAGGCGGAAATCTTCAAAAAAGACGGTACGAAAGAAACTTGGGCGTACACCTACGATGCCTTAGGCAGAAGGATAGGCAAAGGCCGTCTGAAAGACGGAGAAGTTTCAGGTAGCCTCGAAAACCAAACCCGCTTCGTTTGGGACGGCAGCCATCTGTTGCAAGAAATCCAGCCGGACGGCAGGTATACTTATATCTACACCGATCAAGATTCCTACGAACCGCTCGCGCAAGTCCGCAACCGGACAGACAGAGAAGGCGAAAGCAAACAGGAAATCAACTACTTCCACTGCGACCAAATCGGTATCCCGCGTGAGATGACCGATAAAGACGGCAACCTCTTGTGGTTCGGCAACTATACCGGCTGGGGTCGTCTGAAAGAGGAAACCAAGGTAACGGATAGCGCATACCAACCGTTCCGCCTGCAAAACCAGTATTGCGATGAAGAAACGGGGCTGCATTACAATTTCTTCAGGTATTATGAGCCTGATGCGGGTCGGTTTGTGAATCAGGACCCGATTGGATTGGAAGGTGGAGAGAATTTATATGCTTTTGCGCCGAATACGCAGGAGTGGGTTGATCCGCTCGGATTATCTAATGCTCCAGGTGCCTGTAATAATCCATGTGATAATGATTCCTTAGATTGGACTTCTCATGGAGGAAAACATGTTCCCCCTAAAAATTCATCCTGGTCTAAAATCCGTAAAGCTACAAAAAATGGTGAACCTGCAAAATATAAACCTGAAATTCATATTGAATCAATAGAAAGAACAGCTTGGACAAAAGGAACTCCAGTTTCATCATTTGGTAAAAACGTACATTATAAAGTATATGATGCCGGAAAAATTATTGGTGCATCAGAAGGGATAGACACACCATACATACGAGTTGAATGCTCTCAAGGAGTAATACATGGACATCCAATTACAAAAAAAAGAATACTTGAAAAGATTAGGAGCAATTTGAAATGGAACCTAAAATTGATTTTTAAAGATGGCATTATTACTTATGAAAATTTATTTTTGGTTATTCAATAACACTAATGAATTAATCAATAAACTTGAATTTGAAGAAGATTTATTACAAGTACAGTTCTTTAATGAAAAAAATATTTTAGATGTTGGGTGGTATCCCCATATCGGTAGAAATGGAAAATTCAAAGTTTACGTAATTAAAAAAATTGTGATTGGCAAAAATCCATTATTTATAAAAATCTGATAACACAATTAATGATTTAATTACCACTATAAAACAAGGAATTAAATGTATATATGCTCATGAGCATCTACAACAATAATGGCAGTTGAGGGAGGACGTCTCAACAATTCCACAAAGTTATCCAACCTGACCCACAGCACCGACCAGCGGACGGGGACGACGCATTTCGAGTACGACAAACTGGGCAGGATTACCAAAGCCGGTAGCGAACGGTTCGCCTTCGACCCCGCGCACAATATCCTGTCTGATAACAATAGCCCTACCGTACCCGACAACCGCCTGAAAACCTACAACGGCACGACCTATTACTACGACAACTTCGGCAACCTCATCCACCGCGAACTCGTCGACGGCGAAGTGCAGAACTATTTCTACGACCTGCATGACCAACTGGTTAAAGCCGAAATCTTCAAAAAAGACGGCTCGAAAGAAACTTGGTCCTACACCTATGACGCCTTGGGCAGAAGGATAGGCAAAGGCCGTCTGAAAAACGAAGAAGTTTCAGGTAGCCTCGAAGAGGAAACCCGCTTCGTCTGGGACGGCAGCCACCTCTTACAGGAAGTACACCCGGACGGCAGATATACCTATATCTACACCGATCCCGACAGCTACGAACCTTTGGCACAGGTACGCAACTGGACCAACGAAGACGGTGAAAGCAAACAGCAAACCCACTACTTCCACTGCGACCAAATCGGTATCCCGCGTGAGATGACCGATAAAGACGGCAACCTAGTTTGGTTCGGCGATTATTACGGTTGGGGCAAACTGAAGAGCGAAACCAAGGTAACGGATAGCGCTTACCAACCCTTCCGATTACAGAACCAGTATGCCGACCGTGAGACCGGGCTGCATTATAACTTCTTCAGGTATTATGAGCCTGATGCGGGTCGATTTATCAATCAGGATCCGATTGGGTTGATGGGGGGAAGTAATTTATACCAATTTGCATCAAATACTGGCTTATGGATTGATAGTTTTGGGTTAAAACCCAAGAAAAAATTACCATGCATTCAAAAATTACGAGACGCATACCCAAATTTTAATGTAAAACCAAGCGCGCGACCCAGTGCTGAACCCTATGCCCTCAATCAATGTGCAATTAGGGTTTCTTATGCAATGCAAAAAGTTGGAATTGACATAAAGAAATTATATCCAAAAACCAATCAAACGTCTGAAGGATACGCACGTTCATCAAAAGGTCTTGCAGATTGGATTTGGAAGAATTACGGCGAACCACAGAAAATATCCGTGCAAGATTTTCAAAAAAATGCAAAAAATATGAAAGGAATATTTTATGAATTACCTAACGAAGGTGGTATTGGCCACATTGATGTTATCGATAAAGGAGCAGTTGGATCAGGTTTTTATGCAGCTAAAGAAGTTTGGTTTTTGGCCTATGGATGATTGCTAAAAAGATATTAATAATTATTTCACTACTTGCATTTTTTTCTCCTATCGCTATTTCAAAGAATATTAATAAGATAAATTTTTTTCACATGATCCAATTATTTCTAAAAAAATAATGGAATCATTTTTGAATAAAAATTCCTTAGACTTTCCAGTTGAGAGCATTGCAATAAAAAGATAATAAAATATTAATTAAAACATATAATGCGGAATATGCACTAGGTACAGCTAACAAAATAGGAGATAATTACTATGAAATTAAAAAAATTTATTTTTTTACATGCTGGAGGCGATTTACTTTTACCCAAAGGAGTAGATGAAAAAAACTGATGGTATATAAAAAGCGGGAAGTATAAATTAAAAATTATTTACCAACGAAAAAAAGGTATAATAAAAATATATTATAGTATATTTTTGAAAGCCCTATAAGAAATAATACATATATTTCAGAACAAAAAAATTCATACTATCAAAGGCTTTTATTGAAATAAATACTAGATTTTTTTCTAAATTAAAATATTTGAAAAAAATTTGACTAAATATATTCAAATTCTGATGTTATTGGTAGGGTATGTAACTGTAAGATCGCTTGAGATATGCTCTTCAGACGACCCTATGTTCAGTATTACAGAAGATTTCATTTTTGGCTTATAGAAATTTTTGAAAAAAATCATAAAAAAAGCAAGCCGTAGCCCGCGTGAAACCTCCAATCCCGATGTAGAGTGTGTACGGTACGCACGCACACGGGTTCTGCTTTTCAGACGGCCTCTATCTTACAACAGGAGCACACCCCATGGCCGTCAATAAAATCGCCCGTAAAAGCAGCAAGTTCCGCGTTGTCTTTACCGTACCCGATTTCTGCTGGCCGCCTCCACCCGCTCCCCCTTCCGTTCCACCCATTCCCTTCCCACTCTTCGCCGACCTCGGCGGTGCCAAGACCGTCGCCAAAGACGTACGCCTCAACCGCAAGCCTGCTTTTGTCTTTAAAGCCAGTAAGACGGACAAGACTTATGGCGACGAAATCGCCCTTCCGGGCCGTAAAGGGGTAAAGAGCCGTACTGCCACCAAACCGGCCTGGCCGATGCGCCACTCTTCCTCGGTTAAAATCCGCAAACGCTATATCGTGCGCACCGGCGATATGTTCCATATGAACGGCAAGTTCAGCAAAAGACTCCCCCCTAAAACCTGTCTGTCCTGTAAGGGTGCAGTGAGTACCGGTCGGCCGGTGAATCCGATACACGGTTTGAAGTTTTTGGAGGGTGAAACCGACTTTGCCTTTGAAGGCATTTTGCCGCTGGTATGGAGCCGCAGCTATTATTCCGACCAAGACGGTACCGGCTGGCTCAGCGAGGGTTGGAGCGTACCGGGCTGCCAACGCATTATCCGCGATGCGGCCGGATTAGCCTATATCGACGATCAGGGCCGTTTGTTCCCTTTGCCGGAAGTGGATGAAGATGACGAAGAGCCGGTATTGTTCGAAAGCGAACAGATTTGGTTCGGCAAAAATCCGGACGGGCATTATGTCATTGCTTCGCTGGACGGTTCGATAGCGTTGCGCTTTGCCCCTTTGGTGGTGGCGGAAGACGGTTCGGACGAAGACTCCACCCTCTTCCCTTTGGTCGCGGTAGAAGACGCCAACGGCAACCATCAGCGTTTCATTTATCATCCGCTGACCGGTCTGCCGCAATACATTATTGACGGCAACGGCCGGGTGTTCTCGCTGAACTTCGGCAATGTGGCCGATGAGCAGTCGCCTAAAATGCGGCTGCTGTCGGTGTCGCTGTTGGAGGGTTTGCCCGCCTTTGGCGAAACGGTCCGGGTCGGCAGTCCGCTGGTCCGCTATGAATACAACGGCAGTGGCGACCTGATCCGCGTCATCGGCCGCGACGGCAACGTCAAACGCAGCTTCGGCTATAAGAACAATCTGATGGTGTCGCATACCGATGCGGCCGGATTGGTATCGGAATACGAATACGACCATTACACCCCGACCGGCAAAGTCATCCGCAACCGGACTTCCTTGGGCGAGGAATGGCGTTTTTACCTATCACGAAGGTTATACCGAGGTAACCGACGTATTGGGCCGTACCGAGCAATATCATTACGACTACAACAACGAGTTGACCAAAGCGGGTGTTTGCCGACGGCAGTACCAACCTGATGGAACGCGACGACTCGGGCCGTCTGCTCAGCCATACCGATGCAATGGGGCGCGTTACCCGTTATCAGTACAGCAACGAAGGCCAGGTGGAAAGTATTACCCGTCCGGACGGCGTCATCCTGCATTTCGACTATGACGACAACTACCGTCTGATCCGCAAAAGCGATGCGGAAGGCCGTTATCACGGCTATACCTACGACAAAGCGGGCAACCTGCTGACCCATACCGACCCGCTGAAACACATCACCCGTTTCGAATATGCCGGCAACGGTCTGTTGCTGTCGGTAACCGATCCGAACGGCAGCAGTACCGCCTATCACTACAATGAAAACCATCAGCCCGACCGGATTACCGACTGCTCGGGTTACGAAACCAAACTCTCTTACACCGCCGAAGGACAGTTGGCGCGCATTACCGATGCGCTGGGACAGCATACCGAATACCACTACGACGCCAATCAAAACCTCACCCTCGCCCTCTATCCCGACGGCAGTAAAGAGACCTTCGGCTACGATGCCGCAGGTCGTTTAAAAACCCATACCGACGGCGAAGGCCATACCACCGCCTACGAATACGGTCAAGACGGTCTGCCGACCCAACGCACCAATGCGCTGGGCCATACCTTTGGCTATCATTACGACAAAGCCCGCCGCCTGATCGGCCTCACCAATGAAAAACGGTGCGCGCTACCGCTTTGCCTATGACGTCCTCGACCGATTGATTGCCGAAAGCGGTTTTTGACCATAAACTGACCGGCTACCGCTATAATGCCGGTAACGAACTGGTCGAGCAGTGCGAATACGGCGATGACGCCACCCTTGCCGCCAAACTGATGGCGCAACTGGGCGGACAACCCATTGCCCAAAAAGACACCGCCCCACTTTCAGACGGCCTCGACAGCCAAACCCCGCTGCGGATTACCGAGTTCAAACGCGATATATTGGGCCGCTTAATCCATACCCTCGCCCGCAACAACGACAAGGTTCAGGAAACCGTTTACCAATACGACCTGGACGGCAAGCTCGTCCGTGCCGCCAACCGCCACAGCATCACCTGCTTCGACTACAACGGCAACGGCCAAATCATCGGCCAGCACCAATGGAAAGTGCCGACTAAGGAAGAGAACGCCCGAAACGGTTTGCCCGAAACCGACTGGCGCGATGCGCAGTACGACATGCTGTACTGCCCGTTACCGAAAGCATCCGCTACCACTACGACTTCAACGGCAACCGTACCGCCACCGTCCTGCCCGACGGCAGACAAATCAACTATCTGTATTACGGCAGCGGCCACCTGCACCAAATCAGCCTCGACGACGAAGTCATCACCGACATCGAACGCGATCAGCTGCACCGCGAAATCTTCCGCACACAGGGTAAACTCGCCAGCCGCTACGAACTCGATCCCTTAGGCCGTCTGAAAAGGCAAATTGCCGCACTCAACGACCTGACGCAGACCGAGACAGAGAAAAATGCAGTAACATCGGCTTATGCCGTCAAACGCAGCTACGGCTACGACCGTACCGGCAACCTGACCCACAGCACCGACCAGCGGACGGGAACGACGCATTTCGAGTACGACAAACTGGGCAGGATTACCCAAGCGGGCAATGAAGTGTTCGCCTTCGACCCCGCGCACAATATCCTGTCGACCGCAACCAACGATGCCGTCCCAGACAACCGCCTGAAAACCTACAACGGTACCAGCTATTACTACGACGACCTCGGCAACCTGATCCACCGCGAACTGGCAAACGGCGAAGTGCAGAACTACTTCTACGACCTGCATGACCAACTGGTTAAAGCCGAAATCTTTAAAAAAAGACGGCACGAAAGAAACTTGGGTGTACAGCTACGACGCCTTGGGCAGAAGGATAGGCAAAAGGCCGTCTGAAAGACGGAGAAGTTCCAGAAGGCCTCGAAGAGGAAACCGGATCCGTTTGGGACGGCAGCCACCTCTTACAGGAAATCCAACCGGACGGCAGGTATACCTATATCTACACCAATCCCGACAGCTACGAACCCTTGGCACAGGTACATAACCGGACCAACGAAGAAGGCGAAAGCAACCAGCAAACCCACTACTTCCACTGCGACCAAATCGGCATCCCGCGTGAGATGACTGATAAAGACGGCAACCTGGTTTGGTTCGGCGATTATTACGGCTGGGGCAAACTGAAGAGCGAAACCAAGGTAACGGATAGCGCTTACCAACCCTTCCGATTACAGAACCAGTATGCCGACCGTGAGACGGGGTTGCATTACAACTTCTTCAGGTATTATGAGCCTGATGCAGGGCGGTTTGTGAGTCAGGATCCGATTGGGTTGTTGGGTGGGGAGAATTTATATGCTTTTGGACTGAATACGAAGGCGTGGGTGGACCCATTAGGCCTTGCTTCAAAAGCAACTGCAAAAATGCAACCATATAGATTTTCAGATGTTAGTGTAAAAGGACCTCATGCTGATATTTTTGTAGGAAATAAAAAAGTAACAGAAGCCCTTTTAACCTTAGATGATAAAGGAGAATTAGTATGGAAACGTTTTGGTGATATGAAAAGTGCTACTTCCAAAGAATTGAAAGCTGCTGATAAATTAATTTCTGAACTGAAAGACAACTCACAAATTATGTCATCAGCAAAAGATCAGCTTAAAAAGGCTCTGACTGATTTTGAAGGTGATTTAAATGACCCAAAAAGTAGCACTAGGAGAAAGGATATAGCTAAAAGAGGAATTAAAAAATTTAGGAAAATGCTAGGAAAATGTTAATGAGGTTATTATGGATATCACATCTTTCTTAAAAACAGGCAGATTTAAAGATTTGTCTGTGGGTATGTCATATAGTAATTTTCAAAAGCGGAAACAATTCAAACATTCGTCTAAATGGTTATACGATGACGATAATATAGAAAGTGGTTTTTTTCTATTTTTTTGGAAAAGGATTAGAAATTGGTTTTAGGGATGAAGTTATTTATTTACTATCAATAGATCCTTATTTCAAAGGTGTAACTATTACTAAAAAAATATAAAATTAATAGGAAATTAACTATTGAAAAAGTTTGTAAAATATTTGTTTTTTTGCCGGTATTAAATGGAAATTTGTATCAAGGGAGGAGTGGGAACATGAGTGTGAGATAAAAAAACAGAAGGAGGAGTTTCTATTATTTTTCACATTTGAATTAGATGGTTTAAGAATCTCTAAATTTTTCAGTCTCATAAAAAAATAAACGTAATTATGTCGAACCTTCCCCACAAGGTCCCCTTTTTTTCAAATACAAAAACTCTAAAATCTAAATATTTCAAATATTTAGAAAGCGTAGGTTGGGTCGAGACCCAACTAAACATCAAGGTCGTCTGAAATCAATTCTCAGACGACCTTCCCTATAATTTTTATCCAAAAAAAATACCGACAGAGGTATGCCTGGAAAAAAATAGTCGGTCAGCAATCACCAATGAAAACGGTGCGCGCTACCGCTTTGCCTACGACATCCTCGACCGATTGATTGCCGAAAGCGGTTTCGACCATAAGCTGACCGGCTACCGCTACAACGCCGGCAACGAACTGGTCGAGCAGCGCGAATTCGGCGACGACGCCACCCTCGCCGCCAAACTGATGGCGCAGCTGGGCGGACAGCCCGTCCCCCAAAAAGAAGCCGCCCCGCTTTCAGACGGCCTCGACAGTCAAACCCCGCTGCGGACTACCGAGTTCAAACGCGATATATTGGGACGCTTAATCCACACCCTTGCCCGCGATAACGACAAGGTTCAGGAAACCGCTTACCAATACGACCTGGACGGCAAGCTCGTCCGTGCCGCCAACCGCCACAGCATCACCTGCTTCGACTACAACGGCAACGGCCAAATCATCGGCCAGCACCAATGGAAAGTACCAACTAAGGAAGAGAACGCCCGAAACGGTTTGCCCGAAACCGACTGGTGCGATGCGCAGTACGACATGCTGTACCTGCCCTTACCGAAAGCATCCGCTACCACTACGACTTCAACGGCAACCGTACCGCCACCGTCCTGCCCGACGGCAGACAGATCAACTACCTGTATTACGGCAGCGGCCACCTGCACCAAATCAGCCTCGACGACGAAGTCATCTCCGACATCGAACGCGATCGGCTGCACCGCGAAATCTACCGCACACAGGGTAAACTCGCCAGCCGTTACGAACTCGATCCCTTAGGCCGTCTGAAAAGGCAAATTGCCGCACTCAACGAGCTGACGCAGACTGAGACAGCTAAAAATGCAGTAGCATCGGCTTATGCCGTCAAACGCAGCTACGGCTACGACCGTACCGGTAACCTGACCCACAGTACCGACCAGCGGACGGGAACGACCCACTTCGAGTACGACAAACTGGGCCGGATTACCAAAGCCGGAAACGAACTGTTCGCCTTCGACCCTGCGCACAATATCCTGTCCGATCACAATAGCCCTACCATCCCCGACAACCGCCTGAAAACCTACAACGGCAACAGCTATTACTACGACCACTTCGGCAACCTGATCCATCGCGAGCTGGCTGATGGCGAAGTACAGAACTATTTCTACGACCTGCATGACCAACTGGTTAAAGCGGAAATCTTCAAGAAAGACGGCAGTAAAGAAACTTGGACGTACACCTACGACGCCTTGGGCAGAAGGATAGGCAAAGGCCGTCTGAAAGACGGAGAAGTTCCAGAAGGCCTCGAAGAGGAAACCGGATCCGTTTGGGACGGCAGCCACCTCTTACAGGAAATCCAACCGGACGGCAGGTATACCTATATCTACACCAATCCCGACAGCTACGAACCCTTGGCACAGGTACATAACCGGACCAACGAAGAAGGCGAAAGCAACCAGCAAACCCACTACTTCCACTGCGACCAAATCGGCATCCCGCGTGAGATGACTGATAAAGACGGCAACCTGGTTTGGTTCGGCGATTATTACGGCTGGGGCAAACTGAAGAGCGAAACCAAGGTAACGGATAGCGCTTACCAACCCTTCCGATTACAGAACCAGTATGCCGACCGTGAGACGGGGTTGCATTACAACTTCTTCAGGTATTATGAGCCTGATGTAGGTCGGTTTGTGAATCAGGATCCTATTAGGTTGGAAGGTGGGGAGAATCTGTATGCGTTTGCGCCTAATACAAATAAGTGGCTTGATGTCCTAGGTTTAAATAAAAATCTGCCCGCACCATATTGGCCTCCTAATAGAGGCGCTTTAGGTGAAGTGAGGAGCATTACACTTCCGGTTGGCACTCTTGTTGATAGGTATGGTTATTCAGGAGGAACTTTTGTGTCTCCAGTAGGAACACCATACCCTATGAGAGCCTTACCTCCTGGTTCTAATCAAAAGCCTTATACCATATATAGGGTACTGAAACCAATTGATAATGTAGCTGCAAGTAAAATTATGCCGTGGTTCGGAGAGATTGGATTAGGAACACAGTATGAATTACCAAAATCTGTTAAATCATATATAGAATCTGGGCATCTAGAAGAGGTGAAAATAGGAAAATGTTAAAAAAATTAATGAATTGAATTCATATCTTAAAAAGTAAAGGAGTACCAGAAGATAGTTACTCAATCAATGAAGTAAATGATGAATCATTATGTATTGTTGAAGAAAAATAAAAAAATGGCATATATTCTATTCTGAAAGAGGATTGAGAACCGAAGAATATTGTTACCAAGATGAACATTTGGCAATTCTATATTTTATAAATCGGTTATCAAAAATGTTAAAATTTTCTTTTGAATGAAAAAAGCAAACTGTAGCCTGTATGAAACTTTTAATTATGGTATGGGGTATGTGCGTAACATACACGCGGCTTCTACCTTTTAGGCGACTTCTAAATCTTCTTTGAAGGCATCTGAGCTATCGATTTTTTAACAATTTCATTACTGATTACAGTAGCATCAGCTTATGCCGTCAAACGCAACTACGGCTACGGCCACACCAGCAACCTGACCCACAGTACCAACCAACGGACGGGTACGGTCCGGTTCGAGTACGACAAACTGGGCAGGATTACCCGAGCGGGCAACGAAGTGTTCGCCTTTGATCCCGCGCACAATATCCTCGACATCCTGATATGACGGTTGAGATCTTATCCTGTAATACAGGAAAAGGAGCAAACCCTCTTGAACAACAACTTGCTAATGAATTAAATACTACAGTTAAAGCACCAAATGAATATCTTTGGTTTTCAAGTAACGGGAAATTAACACCGATGGGAATGAAGGCTGATCGCTCGCAAGATACAAGCAAACTAGGCACCATGAGGATCTTTACTCCTCAAAGTAAAAAAAATAAGTAAGGAACGTGATAACTATGGAAATACTGAAAAAAATTTCTTAATTTTTATTTTTTTGTTATCAACCCCTTTAATATCATGTAAACAACATCCAGAAAGAAATGAGAAAATGACTGACTTTATATCAACAGGTAGTACTTATTGGATTCCAGATGAAGAAATTCAAATTCTCGAAAAAGAACGCCACTAATGGAGATAAAAACTCAGCATTCAAATTATATCAATACCATATGTTTGTATCTTTTAGATCAAGATTTAGAATTTAAATGGCTAGAGATAGCGGCAAAAAAATGGACATCCAATTGCCCAATCCAATTTAGCTGATTTATTTTTTTCACACAAGGCAATAAAGAAAAAAAGCCATATTTTTGGGCTAAAAAGGCACATAGAAATGGTACCAAACTACCAGAAGAATTAAAAAAATACTAATAAATATCAATTAATTAATAAGTTTGAGCAGATTATCGTTACAAACCTAAACCTTCTGAATGAGGATTAAGCAAGCCGTCCCTAATCCCGACGTAGGGTGTCCGATAACAATAGCCCTACCGTTCAAGACAATAGTCTTAAAGAATATAACGGCAGCAGCTATTACTACGACCACCTTGGCAACCTGATCCACTGTGAACTGGCAAACGGCGAAGTACAGAACTACTTTTACGACCTGCATGACCAACTGGTTAAAGCCGAAATCTTCAAAATGACGGCACGAAAAAGACTTGGCCCTACACCTACGATGCCTTGGGCAGAAGGATAGGCAAAGGCCGTCTGAACAGCTAAGAAAGTTATTTAAAAAATTAAATAACTATAAACTTTTAAATATGGAAATGTGAAAAAAATAAGCCATCACTATTCTTTAGTGATGGCTTATTTTAAAGTAACTGGCACGCCCACGGGGAATCGAACCCCGGTTACCGCCGTGAAAGGGCGATGTCCTAACCGCTAGACGATGGGCGCAGAGATTTTCTGTGGCGCACCCGGAGCGATTCGAACGCCCGACCCTCTGGTTCGTAGCCAGATACTCTATCCAACTGAGCTACGGGTGCATCAAGAAAGATTTGAATTATAAAGAGAGGGCTATTTACTGTCAAGCGTTTATTTGGAAAACTTGCAGACAGCGTGTAAAATGCGCATTTGCTATTGAATTTACAGAGAATAAAATGTCAGATTTCGCACGCTGGCCGCTCTTATCCGAAGCATTTTCCCGTTTGGGACGGCCTGTGGTCGTGGTGGATTTGGAGACGACCGGTGGAAATTTCTATCAAGACAGGATAACGGAAGTCGCCTTTGTTCGTTTTGAGCAAGGACGCGCCACACATTACGAGCAATTGGTCAATCCTTGCCGCAGTATTCCCGAATTTGTTGCCAGACTGACCGGAATTCATGATGAAACGGTGAAAAACGCGCCTGTCTTTGCCGATATTGCAGCCGATTTGTTGCCGCTATTGCAAGGTGCAGTGGTTGTTGCCCACAACAGCCGCTTTGACTATACCTTCCTGCGCCACGAGTTTGCCCGTATCCATACTGACTTTGCCGCACCCTCGCTCTGTACGGTTCAACTGTCGCGCCGCCTGTATCCTGAGTTTTACAAACACAGTCTCGACAGCATTATCGAACGCACCGGCATTCAGACGGCCAACCGCCACCGTGCCATGACTGATGTTGCCGCATTGTGTGATTATCTCGAATTAAGTCTGGCAGAAAAAAATCATCAACAATGGGACGAACACGTCCGTATATTGATGAATCCGAAAATGTTGCCCACTTGGCTGCCTGATTTGCTTGCCCAACAGCTCTATGCCCTGCCCGACAGTTATGGCGTATTGGTTTGGTTTGATCATTTCGGCAAAGCCCAAGCCATTGAAGCACACGAACGCGCATACAGCGAAACCGCTACCCTGCTGCACAGTAAAAAACTACCGCCGCATATCAAAGCCGCAGCCTCCATTCGTTTTATTCCGGCAGTCGGACAGCTCCATACATTATGGCTCAAAGCCCAGACCATGCAGGAATACCAACTGATGCCGTCTGAAAAGTCCACATCGTTTTCCACCGTCCGCTTTATCGCTGACGAACACGGCAGCCTTCAAGCACGCATCGTCTTGTTAAACAGCGGCACCAAAAACTGGCGTCCTTACGGTTTGTTTGCCCACAAAAAAGCAGCCAAACGCGCCTTGACGCAATGGTCGCAAGAACACAGACTCTGCCCAGATTCGCTCAACATTTTGCCGACCAGCTACGCAAAGGGCGAACCCTGCCCAGTCGAGGCCGTCGGCAGATGCAATGGCAACTGTCGCCAGCCAAATGGTATCAAACATCAAAACCAACGCATTACCGAACTGGCCGCCCTGCTCCCCAGTAACCGATTGGGGCAAAGCGCACGAAATTGAAATTACCGAAACTGACCCCCTGACCGGAAACAGCATTACCCTGCTCTGCGCCGGCGGCGCGTTGGCATTGCCTGATGGAAGCTGGTATTTCGACAGCAGCCTGCCTATCGTGATTAAAAACAAATTCAGGCAAGACAAAGAAAAATATCCGTTTGATTGTTTTAAAAACAAGGCCGTCTGAAAAAAATAAATCTTCAGACGGCCTATTGTGAATAACTTTCCGCTTTACTCTCAAAAATAAAACTCTGCCTAAAAATTTAATCAGAACTTATTTTTTTATAATAGCAATCAAATACTAAACCAATTTATACACAAGCTGTTCACACAATTTTCAATGAAAGCTGTGTATACCCAGCCCAACGAGTGAACCATGAACAACCCTGAAATCATCTTCTTTGACATCGACGACACCCTCTACCGCAAATACACGGATACCCTGCGTCCTTCGGTTGCCCAAGCCATGCGCGCATTGAAAGCCAAAGGCATTTTGACTGCCATTGCCACCGGCCGTCCGGAAGCCGCTATTCCTGCCAAAGTCAAAGCCTTGATTCAAGAATGCGGTATCGATATGCTCGTTACCATCAACGGCCAATATATTTCCTTTCGCGGCAAACCCCTGCAAAGCTACCCCTTGAATATTGCCGACATCGAAACCGCCATCAACCTGCTTGAACAACACAAAATAGACTACGCCTTTGTCAACAACCGAGAAATTGCCGTTTCCTCACATTCGCCGCGCGTTGTCGAAGGTTTATCGCATATCCTGCCCAACTTTAACCGACAAAGAATATTTCCGCAAACAGCCTGTTTATCAAATGTTGGTCTTTGTGGACAAAGAAGAAGAAAAAATCCTGCAACCGCTGACCCGGCAACACGGCTTCAAAACCGTCCGCTGGCATGAATATGCCGTGGACCTGCTGCGCAAAGAAGGTTCAAAAGCACGCGGCATCGCTCACGCAGTGGAAAAACTGGGGATTGATATGAGCAAAGTAATGGCATTCGGCGACAGCTTCAACGACTTGGAAATGCTGTCAACCGTCGGCTTTGGCGTTGCCATGGGCAATGGCGAAGAAGCAGCCAAAGCCGCCGCACAATTCGTCTGCCCAAGTGTCGATGAAGACGGCGTATTGCGCGGCTTGCAAGAATTGGGCGTCATTTAAATTATCAAATTAAAAGGAAAGGCCGTCTGAAAAAATGTTCAGACGGCCTTGTTCTATCTATAAACTTTCTGCTTACTTCGGCAATACCAAAAAGCTAATCAGCAATTCTTTAAATACGAATCCAAACACACCCAAGCCCAAAACCAAGAAGAGCATGGCAATGCCGAATTTGCCGGCTTTGGATTCTTTACCTAAGTTCCAAACGATAAAGCCCAAAAAGATAATCAGGCCGCTCAGTAGGATTTTCATTGCCCATGAGGCGAATTCTGCTTCAGTCATATTCTTTCCTTGTATGCTTCAGATGTGTGTCCGTAAATTTCAGACGGCCTTACCGCAACAGGCCGTCTGAAATATCTTTTTTAAACTTATTTGTTCAAGACTTGCTTCAAATCTTCAATCAAATCGTCAACGTATTCCAAGCCGACAGACAGGCGCACCAATCCCGGGCGGATATTGGCGGCAAGTTTTTCTTCAGGCTGCATACGGCCGTGGGTTGTTGTCCACGGGTGGGTGATGGTTGAGCGCACGTCGCCGAGGTTGGCAGTACGGGAAAAGAGTTCTACGCCGTCCACGATTTTCCATGCGGCTTCCTGATCGGCGACTTCAAAACCGATGACGATGCCGCCGCCGTTTTGCTGTTTGCGGATCAGTTCAGCTTGCGGATGGTCGGGCAAACCGGTGTAGTACACGGCTTGGACTTGCGGCTGTTGTTGCAGCCATTGGGCGATTTTTAACGCATTATCAAACTGTTTTTCCATACGCAGCGACAGGGTTTCCACACCGCTCAACAGCTGCCATGCGTTAAACGGAGACATCGCCAAACCGCAAGAGTTGCAATATACGGCAACTTGCGTCATCAATTCTTCCGAACCAGCCAACACACCGCCCATCACGCGACCGTGTCCGTCAATCGCTTTGGTTGCAGAAGACACGGAAATATTCGCACCGTGCTTCAAAGGCTGCGAACCGACGGGCGACAAGAGGCTGTTGTCCACCACCAAAAGCGCGCCGATGCTGTGTGCCAGTTCAGCCAACGCTTCCAAGTCGGCAACTTCGCCCAAAGGGTTGGACGGGGTTTCCAAGAAAAACAGTTTGGTATTGGGCTTGATTGCCGCTTTCCATTCATCTACATCAACCGGCGATACATGGCTGACCTCGATACCGAACTTAGTTACGATATTATTGATAAAACCGACAGTCGTACCAAACAGACTGCGGCTGGAAATAACATGATCACCGGCTTTCAAGAAGGTAAAAAACGCTGCTTGAATCGCGGACATACCGGTCGAAGTGGCCACTGCGCGCTCTGCGCCCTCCAATGCGGCAATGCGTTTTTCAAAGGCGGCAGTAGTCGGATTGGCTGTACGGGTATAGGTAAAACCTTTGATTTTTTTAGAAAACAAATCAGCAGCATGTTGGGCGTTTTCCCACATGAAGCTGCTGGTCAAAAACAGAGCCTGATTGTGTTCATAATATTCGGTTTGCTCTTTGCCACTACGGATGGCAAGCGTTTGAGGATGAAGTTTTTTGCTCATTTTTTTTCAATCTACCGTATGTTTCGATGGGCGCAGTAAACAATACGCCTGTTTAATTTGTTAACATTTTGCGCTTATTCCTGTCATCTTTCAAGCAGGAGGCCGTCTGAACGGTTATTGGTAAACCTGTCCGCCGTGCTTCAGCCAACCGTCTTCATGACGGCCTGCCGGGTCATGGTGCGTCCAATGGATAACGCCGCCCTGCTCCGACCATTCATATTCTCCGTAAAACGCTACTTTATCGCCTTTTTTCAAGCCTTTAATCTTATCGGCAAGGTCGATATTGTGTGCCACCAAAAGCGTCTGGCCGCTGGAGAGCTTCAAGATAAAGCGTTGGTGGCGCGTGCCTTTGTTGTCATCCGGCAGGGTTTTCCATACCGTGCCCTCGCCCTCAACCTGAATATCGCTTTGTTCGTTTTTCAAACGCCTGTTTCAAAACCGCTTCTGCCGATTGTTTGCCCGAGCCGGTTTGCTGTTGAGTCGTATCGGCGTTTTTCTCCGCCCGCATTGTTTTTGTTTTTTTGAACGGCTTCTATTTTCTGCTGATGCTGCGATTGTAGCGGCTGCTTGTTTTGCATTTTTTGATAGGCAAATACGGCAACCAAAGCAATCAGCAATACAATGATTTTGTTTTTATTCATAACAATCTCAAAAAAAATGCCCGATTCTGCATCGGGCATATCAACTATTTAGAAAGGATATTTATCACGAAAACGTGAGCCGCCATTATACACGCTTCGCAAAATTTTAAGGGAAATTTATGCCAAAGGCCGTCTGAAACTTTTCAGACGGCCCGGATGCTCAGCGGCGGTATTTCATTTCAACCTTCATATCGTCCAGAATACGTTTGACGTTGTGTTCCAATACATCTTCCACCAAACCCGGCGCCTGCTCGTTGAGCATTTGCTGCAACTGGTAAGTGAACACGGCCATTTGTTTTTGCACGGCAATCCGAATCATGCCGTTGACCGCATCGGCCACATGGGGGCGCAAACGCTTAATCAGACGCTCGGTCAAATCTTTTTCAGAAACGCAGAATACTTCCCGACGGCCGATCGCCTGCGGGTTCAAAACATTGATATGGACATTGACGGCCGGTTCTTTTTCAGGTTCAAGGCCGTCTGAAACCGCCCCTTCAGCCGCTTGCGCACCATCATTTTCCGGTTTTTCAGTTTCTTCCACTTCAGCCACATCAAAATCTACGGCACCCGATTTCGGATTCAGTCTGACGGTGCGCGTCGATTCGATATGACGGTCTGAAGCCGCAGCCTGCAATGCCGATTGCGCGCTCAACCAGTTGTCCTGCAAGACCACCATCGCATCGGTTTCCACTGCTTCGCCATCTTCGGCAAGGGCGGTATTGTGTTCCAGCTGCCAGCGGTACAAATACTCCTGCAGCACTTTTTCGCGATTGTCGGCATCCAGTTTATATTCTTTTTTAGGCGCGGTTTTAGGCGCGACATCGACAGCCTCTTCCGATTTTTTGACCAATGGCGCATGGGTCGGCGCGGTATTGAATTGTCGTGCCTGACGCAATCTTTCCAAGCGTTTTTCCCAATTCAGGTCTTCTTCCTCGAGGGCTGTGGGGTCAAGACGGTTGTTTTTCCATAATAATCTCGTTTTTTTCATTTTTATTGTGAACCGCATTCAAACAAAAAACGCTTGAACTGCGGCCGATGGTTGGACATATCCGGCAAGCCGGCGCAAGCGTAACATTTTAATATTAATTCACTATATAATCACTATTTTATTTAATACACCCTCAAGGATACATCATGAGCAGCATCGAACAACGCCTCGAATACTTGGAAGAAGCCAACGACGTTTTGCGTATGCAAAACCACGTCCTCGCCACCGCCCTCAAAGGCCTCATCCGTTCCCTGCCCTCCGACATGGCCAACGATGCCGTAGAATCCATCCAGCTTGCCTTTGAAGACGCGTTGGCGGAATTGAGCTACGAAGACAGCCCGCACACCGACCTCTTCCATGACGTAACCTACGCATTTTTCCGAGAAAAAGACCACTAATTTCAGCTAGTTTGTTCACAAAATTATGCTAAACTAAGATTTTATCCGTTAACATTTTATTAAGAAAGCACATATCATGAACATGAAAAATGGCTGGCCACTGCCCTCGCTTGTTCCGCCCTTGCCCTGACTGCCTGCGGCGGTCAAAGCAACAATGCCTCTGCTCCTGCCGATAAAGTGTACCGTGTCGGCTCCAATGCCGAGTTTGCCCCATTTGAATCTTTGGATTCTGCAGGCAAAGTGGAAGGTTTTGACGTTGACTTGATGAACGCCATGGCTAAAGCCGGCAACTTCAAAGTCGAATTCAAACACCAGCCATGGGAAAGCCTCTTCCCTTCTCTGAACAACGGCGACGTGGACATCGTTATGTCCGGCGTAACCATCACTGACGACCGCAAACAAAGCATGCTCTTCAGCGATCCATACTTTGAAATCACCCAAGTTGTCCTCGTTCCAAAAGGCAAAAAAGTGGCCTCTTCCGAAGACCTGAAAAACATGGCCAAAGTCGGCGTGGTAACCGGCTACACCGGCGACTTCTCCGTTTCCAAACTCTTGGGCAACGACAATCCGAAAATCGCCCGCTTTGAAAGCGTTCCCCTGATTATCAAAGAATTGGAAAACGGCGGCCTGGATTCCGTAGTCAGCGACAGCGCGGTCATTGCCAACTATGTGAAAAACAACCCGACCAAAGGCTTGGATTTCATCTCCCTGCCTGACTTCACCATCGAAAACTACGGCATCGCTGCACGCAAAGGCGACGAAGCAACCATCAAAATGTTGAACGATGCGCTGAAAAAAGTACGCGAAAGTGGCGAATACGACAAAATTTACGCCAAATACTTTGCTAAAGAAGGCGAAAAAGGCGAAAAAGCCGAAAAAGCCGAAGCAGCCAAATAATTCCGGTATGACTTCTTAAACTTAAGGCCGTCTGAAAACTTTTCAGACGGCCTTTAATCTGGTTAACGCCATTAAACGCAAGCGCCCCCTATAATCCGCTTGTTTTTACCCTTCAAATGAAAGACACGCCATGATCAAACCCGTTATCCTCAGCCTCGCTGCCGCAACTGCTTTGGTTGCCTGCTCCGCTTCTGAAAAACAAGAATCTCCTAACGTCGGCGTGGCCAATCCGGCTTCCGAATTCTGCGTAAAACAAGGCGGCAAATCTGAAATCAAAAAAGACAAAGACGGCAACGAATACGGCGTGTGCCACTTGCCTGACGGCACCGTAGTCGAAGAATGGGAATATTTCCGTCAACACAACAAATAATTGTTCAATCACATAAAAGGCCGTCTGAACCCAAGTTTCAGACGGCCTTATATATTGCGCCCTATCACAGGGGCATTTTTAACATAACTAAAGCCTCTTTAACAAAGGGGCTTTTTTATGTGCATCGTCTTCTATACAGTCAATCCAGAACCTCCAACATTCCCAAAATCTTTTATTGTGCGCATCTTTAAAGATGATGAAGACTGCACGCAATGTCTTAAAACAATCAACTTCCCTATTTCATCTCCAGATCATCTTTTTTATGCACAAAACGTCGCTAACGAATATGGCCGTTTATATGTAAGTGGAATCATGAATAAGGAGCATCCCCAATGAAAAAGGAATTGAACACAAAAGCGCGTATAGCCGCCTTTGGCGGTGGCAGCGCAAGCGACACGCCAAAGGCGGATTCACGCGCGCCGATGGCTCCCCCCTCATCTAACAGGGGGGTACAGAAACCGAAGACGCCGGCGCATTCCAAGAAGCCTTTGAATGTTACGAAACCTATATCTTGGACGGTAAAGGCAACCTCTTAGGCGTTCCGCTCCGTCGCGGTGTATCCGATTCTGCCTTTATCGACCAAATAAGCTTTTCATTCCACGAAAAAACCTTTTTCGATAAGTACGGTGTACGTGTAAGCCTTTTGGAAGACGAAGATTTCATTCGCGCTGCGTCCATGCTCGCCGAAGAAGTTTTCGGTTTCGGTATCTACAAAGAGTCCAAAGGGTCGGGCGGTCGTTTCTATGAGCGTTGCTGGTTGATGGGTTCGGAAGACGCCCTATACGGTCGCGTCCACTTCGGTGGACAACAAAATACCATCCTTTTCGAACTGACCGGCACAGGTTGCGGTGTCGCAAAAGAAGGCTGGGAATCCCGACTTTTCGCATTTCTGATTAATGCAATCCGCCCAAAAATTACACGTGTTGACGTAGCCAAAGACTTTTTCAACGGCGAATACAGCCCGAACCAAGCCCGTGAAGACCGCAATAAAGGTCTGTTTACATGCCATCACGTCAAACCCAAAGGCGAATGTTTGGGTTCAGATTGGGAAGAAGATGACGAAGCCAAAATGACCAAAGGCAAGACATACGGTATCGGTTCCCGTGAATCGTCCAAATACGTCCGCGTCTATGAAAAAGGCAAGCAGTTAGGGCGATAAAACAAGCACTTGGACGCGCTTTGAGATTGAATTCAAAGCAAAAGACATCGTTATCCCTTTCGAAGTTTTGCAGAATCCGGGCGAATATTTCGGCGGTGCATATCCTATTTGCGAACGCTTCGCCCAAAAGGCAACACGCATACACGCAATTAAAGAAGACAAAGTCATTTCAGCCGACCGTTATCTTGAATGGGTTAAAAAACAGTTCGGACGTGCGGCAAACGGTCTGAAATTCATTTTTCCCCGAACTGGACAAAGCCAAACTGTTTGAACTGATTGAGCCGAATCATCATAAGTTGCCCAAGTCTTTGGCTCCCGAAGCCTACGACTGCGCCTTTTTGAAAGCCCAAGCCATTCATGAGCAGCCAGCATTTAAACCGTACAAAGACCCTTACGACATGTACGAATATTACGCGCATCTGGAAAAGCAGCTCGAGCAGCAAAAAAACGTCACAAATGAAGAAAGCTATAACAATTTCATCTACGACAAATTCGCAAGACTACCGATTTCATGGGCTTAAAGCGTCTGCCCGAAAGACGTTAATAACACAAGGAAACCAAAAAAATGAACATCCAACTTCAAGGCCACATCGTTGGCGTTAAAAAAATTCAATGGACAAATCGAAGGCAAGAACTTCGACTATTGCCGCCTGATTGTCGCGACTCCCTTAGACAGCTCCCAAGGTAACGCACTGGGCAGCTCTACCACTGAATACGATTTCGGCGGATCTTCCAATTTTGAGCAGTTCCGAAACGCCCAATTTCCGATCGAAGCAAACCTCAACGTAGAAATCGTTACTACGGGCAAAACCCAAAAACTGAAAGTCATCGGTTTTCAAACCGTTAAGAAAGGCTGATTGAATGCAGAAAGTCTATGTTGTCCAGTCCGTATCAACAGGGGACTTTCTGTACCTTTCCCCTGAAACGGGTGACATCGGACATACAAAATTAATCACCAATGCCGATTATTTCTACGACTTCGAAGAAGCGATTAACGCAGGCTTGGAAGAAATCGGCAACCAATATGAATTTGTCGTATTCGGATTTTTGAAAGACTGATTTTCAGCGTTCGGCGGTCGCTGGAAAAAAACATCATTATTTCCGCCAAACACTTTTATAAGGAAAAACATCATGAAATTGATGAACACTTGCCGTAAATACGGCGCAAAACTGGCCGTTGTTGCAGCTGCACCTTTGGCTTTGGCTACACAGGCATACGCCGCTCTTGATGGCGATGCAAAAGCAGCGATTGAATCTGCCAAAGCAGACGGCCTCGAGGCAGGTTGGTTGGTAGTCGGCGTATTTGCCGCGCTGTTCGTTATTGCCATCGTGAAACGCTTGTTGCGCTAATAGGTAATTAAGATGTACTACCAAGTCGGGAATAAATGTCTTGAGTAAAGCCAAGCTGAAAACGTCTATTTCAGCTTGGTAGTACCTCAAATAACCCAAGACGGCAAAATCATCAAACCTGAGTACAACGGCACATTATGGAAACTGAACGGACAGACGATTAAAGCCGATTTACCCAAATGCGATCCAAGTGAAAATTTAAAAAGCGGTTTAGATACAGGTTGGCTTTTATTCGGCGTGATGGCAGCTGTGTATTTCGTATCCATTTTGAAAAGGGCTCTCAAATGATGGATTTTTATTTTTATCTTGGTGTGTTTGTTCCGGTCGTGGTGGGCTGGATGATTTTTAAATAGGTAATGATATGGAAGATGATTTTGAGTATGAACAAGGAGCTAGTTATGGCGGGGCAGATTATGGCTTCGGTGACTTTATGGAGCCTGACTCTGATCATGAAACGCATGAAGAGTATATGGATAGGGTTTGGTCAGATGGTTATGACCAACATCAGGATTATTTAAATTTCCTTATTGATGCCGGTCTTATGCCTGAAGATAGTACGGTTGAAGACATGATAGACAGTGGTTATGGTTCGTTTTAATGAAGAAGCGATATAATCTAACTTTCAGCAACCATTACGAAAGTTAGTATTATGCTTTTCAAAAATGAAAAAGATTTTTTTCTATATCTCTGAATTTGAATTGGATGCGCTATCTAAATTCTATTTAGATAAACCTTTATCTTATGTTTTTTTATTTATTTTTTTAAAAAGAAACTGAATATTTAAAAAAAATTCTCAATGAATAAGTGTATGAATTTTTTTATAATAGAATTGTTTTTTTGAGAAATCCTGTTTTGAAATTCTATTTAAAGATGATTCAGTTTTTCAGTATAGGAAATGGCGAAATAAATGTTACTGGGGTTTAATAATAATTTTTCTGTTTGTATTCAGCTTTAATTCCTATGCTACAGATTTACAGGTTAGAAACGGGAAGCTAAGTTATCCGTTAACTAAGGAATTTAATGAAAATGGCTTTAGAGCATGGAAAGTAATAGGCGGTGGTATAGAGCAGGAATATCAAGCTAGATTTGATAAAAGTTTACATGTAAGAGATGTCTCAACAGGCTTTAGATCTACCTCAACTGTACCTGTAACGTTAGAAGCACGAGTATCCCGAAAAGTTGTCCTTCAAGGCGCATATCGACTGGTAAAAGCAGGTGCAAAACTTGCTTTAAAAGGTCTTCCCTATGTTGGAGCTGCTTCATATGCATATGATGCCTATCAAGCCGTAAACCCCACATTAGAATCAGCAGGTTATCATTATTCTGAAAATGCCGATGCATATCTTAAAGTCTATGATAACGCTCTATGTTTGGATAAATTTATGAGCGAACCCGGTTATTATTCCTGTGTTGGCGTAGATTCATCTGTAATGCTTGCTCTTTCAAAGGGGGGAAAATCAGCAAAAGATGCTCAAACCCTCTTAACAATGCAAGTTCAATCCGACTATGGAAAAATTCATAAAGATTTAATGGATGCCTATTATAAAGATGATAAATATTCTAGTGTTTCGCCCGATTGCAGATGGAATGGCTGGGGTGTTAGTTGTCATATTCAAACTTTAGCTTTAGCTTATAGATTTAGAAATAATTATAGCGAAGAACTAACGCCAGATAAGTTTTTAGAAATTGCTACAAATACAATTGATTCAAATCCTACACCCTTTATCGAAGGATCAGGCAGACCAGACTACAACGAAAAAGTATCAGTCCCTGCCGGTACTGTTGTAACCATTGGCCCTATCACTCCCGAAAACGGCAAACCGGTTCAAGTTACTATTACTTTCGGCCAAGATTCAAACGGCAATACAACCGCTGAAGTTGCCACAACTCAACGTCCTGATTTAACACCGGGCGGATCTGAAGCACCCAATACAAAGCCTGATCCAGATCCTAAGCCTAATCCTGATGGCAAGCCTGATAAAAAGCCAGATGATAAACCCGAACCAGATGGTAATCCTGATAAACGTCCAGATGATGATCCATCTGATAAAAGGAAAGAAGATAAAAAAAGAAGACAAAAAAAGATGACAAAAAAAAGATGACAAGAAAGAAGAATCAAAAGGCTTACTTTGTGATTTTTTTCCAGACATTTTAGCTTGTGACAAAATGGGTAAACCTGAAGAAGGTATGTTCGATGACATTAAAATTCCTCAGGTAACTGATGAAAACACATGGGATAGTGACAACTTCTTGCCGCCAAATGGCGTCTGTCCTCAACCTAAAAGTTTCAACATTTGGGGCAGGCCGGTACAAAGAAGTTATGAACCACTCTGCGTTTTTCATGGAAAAAAAGTTCGTTTTGCTGTTCTGCTCGGATTCATCATCATGTCAGCGTTTATTGTTTTTCGGATCTTTGAGGAAATAAGAGGTACCTATGCCATTACTTGCAGGTCTTATACCTTTATTGGCAATTTTGCTCAAAATGCTGATTGTCAGAATAATTATTGCTACTGGCATGACGTTTGTAACATATGCAGGCTATATTATTGCGCTAAATAAATTTAAAGATTACACCTTGAATGCCATAAATTCTATGCCGTCTGATATTCTTAATTTACTTTTTAATCGGTGGTTTTGGCCAAGGTCTCGGTTATTTATTCGGCGCATTCAGCTTTTATATTGGAATGAATACATTAAATAAATTAACTTTTATTATGCCAAGGTAGCTTTATGATTTATTTGTTTACTGGGAATATGGGTACTGGCAAAACTTCACGCGTCGTGTCCATGATTTTGAACAATGAAGACGGTTTGTTCAAAATGAAGCTTGAAGATGGTACCGAAGTAGATCGCCCGCTTTACTTCTGCCATATCGACGGCTTGGATAAACGTAAATTTAACGCGCATGAACTTACTGAAGAAGAAATCATGTCTGCACCGTTGCGCGATATTATTCCGCAAGGCGCCGTCTTGATTGTTGATGAAGCGCACTATACCTATCCTGTTCGCGCTGCCGGTCGACCTGTTCCGCCTTATATATTCAAGAATTAACCGAACTCCGACATTACGGCCATACGGTTATCTTGATGACCCAGCACCCAAGTCAGCTTGACGTATTTGTACGTAATCTTGTGTCAAAACATACGCACCTTGAACGCAAAGCCGTGGGTATGAAGCAATATACCTGGTACAAATGCGTTACCAGCTAGATAATCCTGCCGCAGTAACAGGCGTTGAATCATCAAGCTGGAAGCCGCCAAAAGAAGCGTTTAAATATTACAAATCATCCAGCCAGCATCAGAAGTTTAAAAAGAACATTCCGCTTGCTGTATGGGCTTTAGTAGCTATTTTTGGTTTTATGGCTTGGAAAGGTTACAACGTCTATCAGATTTATAAACGAGGTAGCGGCCAATCTGAAGTAGTTCAATCTGTTTCTGATTCCTCTGCAAGTGAACCACAGTCAATCCCTGAAACTGACCAATCTAAAAGTCCGCAAGATATAAATTCAAACCTTAAGCCTACAGACTTTGTTCCGACACTTGCCGAAAAGCCTGAATCAAAACCTATTTATGACAATGTAAGACAAGTTAAAACCTTTGAATACATCGCCGGTTGCGTTGAAGGTGGTAATAGTGGCTGTACTTGTTACAGTGACCAAGGCACGCCGCTGAAAGAAGTTACTAAAACCATGTGCAAAGACTACGTGCGTAACGGTTTGCCATTTAACCCTTACAAAGATAAAACCCAAACTACACAGTCAACACAGCCCCAAAACCAAGCTAAATCCAATGATAATAGTCAAGTTTTAGCACTTGGCGGAAATCTCCGCAAAATCTCATGTATGACGGTTATGTAGAGGCAGGGGAACAATTCCAACAACGTGGAGGGACTGTAGGATCTAATTAATTAAGCTGCTTTTTACTGTGTTGATGTAGCCCAAAAGGCGAAATCAATATAGTAAAAAGTAGCACGGGGTGCGGGAACGCCCGCTACTTTGAATAATAGGATAACTATCCGAAGCTGTAAGCCCTTTGATTCAGACGGCTTACAGGTTTGGATTAGCTACCCAAACCGAAAAACGCCCATCTTGAAACGGCCTAAGTCATCAGACTGTAGAAAAGATGAAGAGGGCGTTTTTTTATTGTCTGAAAATTGAGTAGCATCAAAGAACACACAGAAGTGTGAATCTGCATAGTAAGGGAAATGATGAGAAACGCTGTCGGTTTGGATATATCGCAAAACACCTTTGACGCTGCCGCTATTGTCAACGGTCAACGTAAGCAAGCTCTATTTGACAACAGCATCAACGGCTTTGAAAACTTCAAAGACTGGCTTGACGGTTTTGACTGTGAATTGCATATCTGCATGGAAGCAACCGGCAATTACTTTGAAGACGTTGCCGACTATATCGGTCAGTTTTACACCGTTTCCGTTATCAACCCCTACAAAATCAGCGAATACGGCAAAAGCCGCTTTCACCGCACAAAAACAGACAAACAAGATGCAAGGCTTATTGCCGAATATTGTCATACGGCCATGCTCAAAGACTTACCCGCTCGGCAAAAAATAAGCATAGGTCATTACCGCTTGAAACGCTTATTGGCTCTGTACGAACAGCTCAAAACACAAAAGACCGCACAAAAGAACAGGCTGAAAGTAGCTAAAGACGAATTTGTTCGAAAAATCCATCATGCTCAAATCCAAGAATTGGATCAACACATTCAGCAAGTCGAAGCAGAAATACAGGCAATCACAAATAGCAATCAAGACTTGAAAGCTGTTTCAGATCGTCTGCAAACCATTCCGGCCATTGGCAAATTAACAGCTGCTATACTCACAAACTATTTACTTAGTGGTGACTTTAAAACCGCTAATCAATTCACCGCCTTTGCCGGCTTGAATCCGCAACAAAAAGAATCAGGAACCAGCGTAAAAGGTCGTTCAAGCATGACACGCTACGGAAACAGACGGCTAAAATCAGCTCTGTTCATGCCTGCTATGGTTGCGCTCAACAGGAATTACTTTCCCGATTTCGTTAAACGTTTGAAAGCCAAGAACAAACCAAAGATGCTGATATTAGGTGCGCTCATGCGTAAGCTGCTTGTCGTGTCTTACTACGTCCATAAAACCCAAAAACCTTACAATCCTGATCGCTACAAACTTAATTAGAGTTTGCACAAAATAACAAAGCTGTTTTTGCCTGAATGTCAAGCAAAAACAGCTTAAAACGCTTGCGCCCTGCGTAATTGCATAAAATAAATATCAATAAAAAAATCAATATATTATGAAAATTTCTAAAAAAATGGGGATAGATTTTTTAAAGTAGCATCTTTTCTTTTAAACAGCGATTATTTTACTTCCAATTTGGTTACGCCACCCATATACGGTTGCAACGCGGCAGGAACATTAATGCTGCCATCGGCATTTTGATGGTTTTCCAAAACAGCCACCAAAGTACGGCCGACTGCCAAGCCGGAGCCGTTCAAAGTATGTACCAAACGGTTTTTACCGTTTTCATCTTTGAAACGCGCTTTCATGCGGCGAGCTTGGAAATCTTCGCAGTTGGAGCAGCTGGAAATTTCGCGGTAGGTGTTTTGCGCAGGAACCCAGACTTCCAAGTCATACGTTTTGGTTGCGCCAAAGCCCATGTCGCCGGTACACAAAGTAATCACGCGGTAGGGCAGTTCCAAAGCCTTCAGGATGTTTTCGGCATGGCCGACCATTTCTTCCAGCGCTTCGTATGATTTTTCGGGATGAACGATTTGCACCATTTCTACTTTATCGAATTGGTGTTGGCGAATCAGACCGCGCACGTCTTTGCCGTATGCGCCCGCTTCGGAGCGGAAACATGGGGAATGGGCGGTCAGTTTTAGCGGCAAATCGCTGCCTGCCACGATGCTGTCGGCAACGGTATTGGTCAGCGTTACTTCAGCGGTCGGAATCAGATATTGCGTTTTCTTGCTCTCGTCACCGCCGCGGGTAACGTGGAACAAATCTTCTGCAAATTTAGGCAGTTGGCCTGTGCCTTGCAGGGTGGTGTCATCCACAATGTAAGGCGTGTAATGTTCGGTGTAGCCGTGTTTCAGCGTGTGCGTATCGAGCATGAATTGCGCCAGCGCTCGGTGCAGGCGGGCGATTTGGCCTCTCATCACGGTAAAGCGCGCGCCGGAAAGTTTTGCACCGCCTTCAAAATCCAAGCCCAAAGGCTCGCCCAAATCAACATGGTCTTTAATTTCAAAGTCAAATTCGCGCGGCGTGCCGACTTTGCGGACTTCAACGTTTTCAGTTTCGTCTTTACCGACGGGCACGCTTTCGTGCGGCAGGTTGGGAATACTCAACAACCAAGCATCCAATTCCTTCTGAACGGCATCCAAATCAGCGGCAGCCTGCTCCAAATCCGCTTTGATTTGGGCAACCTGATCCATCGCAGCTTGAGCCTCTTCGTGTTTGCCTTGGCCTTTCAACGCGCCGATCTGCTTGGAAATACTGTTGCGCGAAGCCTGCAACTCTTCTGTTTTCACTTGAACGGCTTTGCGTTGCTCTTCCAAAGCATTAAAACGCGCGGTATCAAACTCATAACCGCGTGCGGCCAAACGTTCGGCGACGGCTGCGGTGTGGCTGCGGAGCAATTGGATGTCTAACATTGTTTTCTCTCGTTAAGATTCAGAATGGCATTATTGTAAACCAATTTAAAGATATTTTCACAGCGACAGGCCGTCTGAAAACAAAAAACGCCCCTGCAAAAGCAGGAGCGTTTTTTAAGAATTCTGGCACGCCCACGGGGATTCGAACCCCGGTTGCCGCCGTGAAAGGGCAGTGTCCTAGGCCTCTAGACGATGGGCGCGTAACCGAAGCGCGAACTATACAGAAAGCCCTTTTCTTCTGTCAACGCCTTTACTGCTTTTTTAAAGATGTTGCCGATTTCCGTATGTTATTTTCCCTGTATAATGCCGGTTTTAATAAAAAGGAAAACTCGCCATGTGGTTTAAGCAAATCAGTTTTTATCCGCTCAACAAAGACAAATTGCCCGAATTGGAAGTCCTTGCCGACAAATTGGCGCAATCCGAATTTGCCCATTGTCAGGGTTTGGACTGGTTTAGCGAAGGCTTTGCCACGCCGGTTTCCTTTTCGCCCGAGTTGGTTTTCCCTGCCGATTACACTTGGCGCGTTGCTCTGAAAAAAGAAGAAAAAGTCCTGCCTGCCGGCGTGATCCGCGATATTTTGGATGATAAGGTTTTGGAAATCCAAAACAACGAAGCGCGCAATGTCGGCCGCAAGGAAAAACAAGAGCTGAAAGAGCAGATTACCGACGACCTGCTGCCCCGTGCTTTTACGCGCAGCAGCCGCACACAGGCGATTTTCGACACGCGCCACGGGTATCTTTTGGTCAACAATGCCGCCTCTGCCAAAGCGGAAAACATCCTGACCAAGCTGCGCGAAGCCTTGGGCGGCTTGGAAGCCTCGTTGCCAAATACCAAACAATCGCCCTCTTCCCTGATGACCAGCTGGCTGCTGCAAGGCCACTGCGAGGGCGGTTTTGAATTGGACAGTGATTGCGAACTCAAAGGCGTAGGCGATGTTGTTCCTGTCGTCAAAGTTTCCAAACAAGACCTGACCGCCGACGAAGTGGTACAACACGTCAAAAAAACGGCAAAACCGTTACCCAGTTGGGCTTGGTATGGCGCGAACAAATCGCGTTTATCCTTACCCAAGACTTTACGCTCAAACGCATCCAGTATCTGGACGTTTTGCAAGAAGAAGCGGAAAGCAACGGCGACGATGCCGCCAGCCTCGCCTTTGCCTCGCAAATCCTGATGACCGAAGCCATCAGCACCATGTTGGAAGAACTGGTTTCTTATTTAGGCGGCTGGCAAGAGTAATTTTTCAGACGGCCTTTCGATTGGAAAATATCAAAGGCCGTCTGAAATATAAATAGAAGTATCAGAAAGGATGTCATGATGTTGGGGGCAATCATCGGCGATATTGCCGGTTCACGATTTGAGTTTAACAACTACCGTCACACCGATTTCGATATTTTCAGCCCCGACAGCGACTTTACCGATGACACGATTTGCACTGTTGCCATTGCCGATTGGGTTTTACAAGGCTGCAACGATCATTTGGCCTCTATTTTGCAAGGCTGGTGTAGGGCATATCCCTGCCCTAAAGGCGCATATGGCGGCCGCTTCTCACAATGGATAGAATGGAAAGATCCTGCACCTTATAATAGCTGGGGCAACGGCTCTGCCATGCGTGTTTCTGCCGTTGGCTGGGCATTTGCCACATTGGAAGAAACCCTGCATTTTGCCGAACAATCCGCCACCGTAACGCACAACCACCCGGAAGGCATTAAAGGCGCGCAAGCCGTAGCCGCCGCCGTCTTTTGGGCGCGTACCGGTATGGGCAAAGTGCAAATCAAAGAAAACATTACACGACAATTCAGCTATGATTTGAGCCAAAGTTGCGACCAAATCCGCCCGCATTATCATTTCAACGAAGCTGCCAGGAAACCGTACCTCAAGCGATTACCGCCTTTCTTGAAAGCGATGATTTTGAACACGCCATCTGACTGGCGGTTTCCCTGGGCGGAGACAGCGATACCTTGGCGGCCATTACCGGCAGCATCGCCGAAGCCTACTACGGTATCCCTGCATCCATGCGCGAACACGCTTTAGCCATATTGCCACGCCGCATTGCTGAAACCCTGCTGACTTTTGAATCCCAATATCAGGCCGTCTGAAACCGCCTGCCAAAAGGAACAATCATGATGAAATACCTCGCCCTACTTCCCGTCGCCTTCATGCTGGGTACGCCTGCCATTGCAGAAACCATCAATCCTTATCAGGAAAAAGGTTGCGTTTACGATGGCGATGTCGGCAAAGACGGTAAACCATCCGGCAAAGGCACATGGAAATGCCAAGACGGCCGCAGCTATGTCGGCGCCTTTAAAAACGGCAAATTTGACGGCAAAGGCGTATATACCGTTTCCGGCAACAGCGAAACCTTTATCGAACCTTTCTCCTCAAACAGCGCCAAATTACGCAATATGACGCTGGAGGGCGTGTTCAAAAAAGGCAGGGCGCACGGAAACTTTACCGCCTCCCAAAACGGCACACCCGTCTTCATCATGAAATGCGAAGACGGTATGATTAAAGAAGTCAAACTGGCTAAGAAATCTGCTTCCAAAACCAAATAAACAGCCTTTCAGACGGCCTTATCCGGCTTTTAGGCCGTCTGAAACATCAATTGACAAGCCTGTCTAAAGGCTGTTGTGTTGATTTCAAAGAATTTCCAAACAACCCTTACCCCAGGACAACCACCATGAGCATTAAATCCGACAAATGGATACGCCGCATGGCCGAAGAACACGGCATGATTGAGCCGTTCGAGCCCAACCAAATCAAAGAGGCCAACGGCCAACGCATCATTTCCTACGGCACATCCAGCTACGGCTACGACATCCGTTGTGCCAATGAATTTAAAATCTTCACCAATATCAACAGCACCATCGTCGACCCGAAAAATTTCGACCCGAAAAACTTCGTCACCGTCGAAGACGACTGCTGCATCATTCCGCCCAACTCCTTTGCCCTGGCGCGCACAGTCGAATATTTCCGCATCCCGCGCAACGTCCTGACCGTCTGCTTGGGCAAGTCCACCTACGCACGCTGCGGCATCATCGTCAACGTTACCCCGTTCGAGCCGGAATGGGAAGGCTACGTTACGCTTGAATTTTCCAACACCACGCCGCTACCGGCAAAAATCTACGCAGGCGAAGGCGTGGCCCAAGTCTTGTTCTTTGAAAGCGATGAAGTCTGCGAAACCTCATACAAAGACCGCAACGGCAAATACATGGGGCAAACCGGTGTTACCCTGCCCAAAACCTAATATCAAAGACCAAACAAAAGGCCGTCTGAAACTTTCAGACGGCCTTTTATCATTTCAGTTAAAAACGGCGTTTCAGCTTGCAAGCCTGCAAGATATGAACGGCGAGTTCTTCCACAGATTTATCCGTAGTATTGGTAAACGGAATACCGTGGCGTTTAAACATATTTTGCGCATCGGCAATCTCACTGCGGCAAGTATCGATTTTGGCATAAGTCGAATTAGGGCGACGTTCCTGACGGATAGCCTGCAAGCGTTCAGGCTGAATGGTCAAACCAAACAGCTTGTCTTTATAAGGCTTGACCATACGCGGCAAATCGGTTGATTCCAAGTCATCGGGAATCAGCGGATAGTTGGCGGCACGGATACCGTATTGCAAGGCCAGATAGAGACAAGTCGGCGTTTTGCCGGAACGGGAAACCCCCATCAAAATCACATCAGCTTCTTTCAAATTCTTATCACTGACACCGTCATCATGATTCAGTGAAAAATTGACCGCCTCCATACGTGCATCATAGCGTTGGGTATTGCCGATACTGTGGTGCCCCTGCCGGGCGGCAACCGCCTCCGTATTGAGTTCCTTTTCCAAAAGACCGAGAAAGGTTTCAAAGAAATTAATATGGAACGCATTGGCTTTCTTGATGATTTCACGGATTTCGTCATTGACCACACTGACAAAAGCAATCGGGCGCACGCCGAATTTTTCGGCAGACTGGTTGACTTTATCTACAACAGCACGCGCTTTTTCAGGCGTATCGATAAACGGATAGGTATGGCGTTTGAACTCAACATTGCCAAATTGGTTCAACAAGGCTTCACCGATATTTTCAGCGGTCAGGCCGGTTCGGTCGGAAATATAGAAGACTTGACGTGGATCAGTCATAATGAATCCTCTTGAGGGTAACGTTTCAGACGGCAATCATAGCAGTTACAGCCTTTACAATAAAGCGACTCCCGGCAGATTACACAGGATTACAACAAATTTGAACAATTTTTTTAAATTGGCATAAAATTTCATTTTTTTAATTTTTTTGTAGAATTTTTGTTCTAAAAATTGCAAAATAAATCTTATTTATCAAATTTATTAACTTATTTTTGTTTTCCATATTTAACAATAGGATAACTCACAAAAACATGAATCTGATATTCACATTTCAGCAGACTACACGCTTGAAAAGCACAGTATCACAGACGAATTTGTGATTTTAAAAAAGATAAAACACATGACAGTCATCAAACGAATGGCTACAATAAGCAGGCGGATTTGTTTCTTTTTTAACATTTTTGGATTGGATTGGACACACAAATGGCCGAAAACTACGTTATTTGGTTTGAAAACCTGCGTATGACTGACGTTGAGCGAGTGGGCGGTAAAAATGCCTCTTTGGGCGAAATGATCAGCCAACTGACTGAAAAAGGCGTACGCGTTCCCGGTGGTTTTGCGACCACTGCCGAAGCCTATCGCGCTTTCCTGGCTCACAATGGTCTGAGCGAGCGTATTTCCGAAGCCCTGAAACAACTGGATGTTGAAGACGTTGCCGAGTTGGCGCGCGTGGGTAAAGAAATCCGTCAATGGATTTTGGATACTCCGTTCCCTGAGCAGCTGGATACTGAAATCGAAACAGCTTGGAACAAAATGGTTGCCGATGCCGACGGTGCGGACATTTCCGTTGCCGTACGTTCTTCCGCAACAGCAGAAGACCTGCCGGATGCTTCTTTTGCCGGTCAACAAGAAACCTTCTTGAACATCAACGGCTTGGAAAACGTTAAAGAAGCCATGCGCCATGTATTCGCTTCCCTGTACAACGACCGTGCCATTTCTTACCGTGTCCACAAAGGCTTCGAACACGACATCGTTGCCCTTTCCGCAGGCGTACAACGCATGGTGCGCTCCGACAGCGGCGCGTCCGGCGTGATGTTCACCATCGATACCGAGTCCGGTTACGACCAAGTCGTTTCGTTACCTCTTCTTACGGCCTGGGCGAAAACGTCGTACAAGGCGCGGTCAACCCTGACGAATTCTATGTATTCAAACCTACTTTGAAAGCAGGCAAACCGGCTATCCTGCGCAAAACTATGGGTTCGAAACAAATCAAAATGATCTTTACCGACAAAGCCGAAGCCGGTAAATCTGTCACCAACATCGATGTACCTGAAGAAGACCGTCAACGCTTCTCCATTACCGACGCCGAAGTTACCGAGTTGGCCCATTACGCGCTGACCATCGAAAAACACTACGGCCGCCCAATGGACATCGAATGGGGCCGCGATGGTTTGGACGGCAAACTCTACATCCTGCAAGCCCGTCCTGAGACCGTGAAATCCCAAGAAGACAGCAGCCGCAACCTGCGCCGCTTCTCCATCAACGGCGAAAAAGTTGTCTTGTGCGAAGGCCGTGCCATCGGTCAAAAAGTCGGCCAAGGCAAAGTACGCCTGGTGAAAGATGCTTCCGAGATGGATTCCGTTGAAGCAGGCGATGTACTCGTTACCGACATGACCGACCCGGATTGGGAACCGGTAATGAAACGTGCTTCCGCCATCGTGACCAACCGTGGGGGCCGCACCTGCCACGCAGCGATTATCGCGCGTGAATTGGGTATTCCTGCCGTAGTCGGCTGCAGCGACGCAACCGATCTGCTTTCAGACGGCCAAGAAGTGACCGTATCTTGTGCCGAAGGCGATACCGGCTTCATCTACTCTGGCCTGCTGGACGTACAAATTACCGATGTTGCTTTTGGACAACATGCCTAAAGCCCCTGTCAAAGTGATGATGAACGTTGGTAACCCTGAGTTGGCATTCAGCTTCGCCAACCTGCCTAGCGAAGGCATCGGCTTGGCACGTATGGAATTCATCATCAACCGCCAAATCGGTATCCACCCGAAAGCCTTGTTGGAATTTGACAAACAAGACGACGAATTGAAAGCGGAAATTACCCGCCGCATCGCCGGCTATGCTTCCCCTGTCGACTTCTATGTCGATAAAATCGCAGAAGGCGTAGCAACTTTGGCTGCTTCGGTTTACCCACGCAAAACCATCGTCCGCATGTCTGACTTCAAATCCAACGAGTACGCCAACTTGGTGGGCGGCAGCATTTACGAACCGCACGAAGAAAACCCAATGTTGGGCTTCCGCGGCGCGGCACGTTATGTCGCTGACAGCTTCAAAGACTGCTTCGCACTCGAGTGCAAAGCCTTGAAACGCGTCCGTGACGAAATGGGTTTGACCAACGTCGAAATCATGATTCCATTCGTCCGCACTTTGGGTGAAGCCGAAGCTGTTGTCAAAGCCCTGAAAGAAAACGGTTTGGAACGCGGCAAAAACGGCCTGCGCCTGATCATGATGTGCGAGTTGCCAAGCAACGCTGTATTGGCAGAACAATTCCTGCAATACTTCGACGGCTTCTCCATCGGCTCTAACGACATGACCCAGCTGACCCTCGGCCTCGACCGTGACAGCGGTTTGGTATCCGATTCCTTCGACGAGCGCAACCCTGCCGTTAAAGTGATGTTGCACTTGGCAATCTCTGCCTGCCGCAAACAAAACAAATACGTCGGTATTTGCGGTCAAGGCCCGTCAGACCATCCGGACTTTGCCAAATGGCTGGTTCAAGAAGGTATCGAAAGCGTATCGCTCAACCCTGATACCGTGATTGAAACTTGGCTGTATCTGGCTAACGAATTGAACAAATAAGTTCGATAAGACAAAAATCCCCTGCCCGTCTATCTCGGCAGGGGATTTTTATTGCCTTATTCAATGCCGTCTGAAAGAACTTTCACGTTCTTTTACCTTTTCAAAAAAGTCCCTTTGCATCAAAAAGATATAAAAATATTCAGCCATACCCACAAATTCTCAATGGTACTATATTGCCTTTCCGCATTTTATCCCATGCCTTTTGAGTGAACCTTTTTTCACTCTTCCTATCTATCATACACAGCATAACGATACCTTTAGAAACAATCCATGAATACAACCTTTATTTCCACCTTTCAGACGGCCTTGAAACGTCTGGCACTCATCAGCACCATTGCCATCTTAGCAGCCTGCGCCGGCAACAACACTTCTTCCAACCGCACCGTACCCGACGGTTACTACAAAGTCCGCCCCGGCGATACCCTGACCCAAATCGCCAAACGCTACGGACAAAACGTCAATACACTGGTTGCATGGAACAACCTTCTCAACGCCTCACAAATCGAAGTCGGACAAGTATTGCGCGTCCGCCGTCATGTTGCCTCCCGCAATACTGCTACGCAGCAACGCCAAGCAACCGCCGTTACCCCGATCAACCGGTTAAGCTTGCAATGGCCGACCGATAACGCCTCATCTTCCATTATCCAACGCTACAACGGCACAACCAGCAAAGGCATAGATATTGCAGGCACACAAGGCCAACAAATCCGCTCCGCCGCAGCCGGTACCGTCATCTACGTTGGCGAAGAAGTCCGCGGCTACGGCAAGCTGATTTTGATCAGCCACAACGACTACACCATTACCGCCTATGCCCACAACGACACGCTTTTGGTACAAAAAGATCAGAAAGTCCAAGCAGGCCAAGTTATCGCCACCATGGGCAGCAGCGATACAGACAGCGTCAAACTGCATTTTGAAGTTCGTCTAAACGGCAAAGCAGTCGATCCCCTGCCTTATTTGACCAGAACAAATTAATGCCCCAATCAAAAGGCCGTCTGAAATGACTTTATTTCAGACGGCCTTGTTTTTTACACAATTAAGCATTCACCTATTTAACTTATAGAAAATGAGTTAAATAGTATTCCATATATTATAAATAATTATTAATAGTATTTTTCTTTTAAAGAAATTTACTAAACCCAAACTAAATCATCTCTACTGATGTTTAAATATGGTAAAATAAAAACGTCATATTCAAGAACTACCCTAGAAAGCAAATAATGAAACCATCTATTATTTTATGTTGCTTATTATTAACATCTTGTACCTTTAGCAAAGAAAGCCAAATAATACATAAAAAAATTCCTTTTGATGTAAATACTCAAGCTAAACTCCGGATGTATGGCTCATACAATATGGACTTAATCCGCAATTACACTGATACTGATTGTACTCAGTGGGAAAATACGAAGCGTAATTCAGCAAATAGACGTTTTATAAATGGACTTCCTCGCAAAGCCAGAAATATTTCTATTGGTATCCCACCAACTAATTTAAGTAAAAATACGGAAAAAGATACAGGGATGGTTATTAGAGATACCTATCGGGAGATAACTATACCTGCTGGTAAACCTATAGTTTTAGATGGTGCCTCATCTATTATTTCGAATAATAGACGTATTGAATGCCGTATCGCGACTTCTTTTACCCCAAAAGCAGGTAAATATTATGAAACACGCTATGTAATTACTCCTACATCATGCGATATTGAAGTATACAATATTCTTGATAAAAAACAAGATGATATAAATCTAACTTCAAAAATATCTACCGAATATTGTAAAAAACCAAAAACTAGCTTCTAAAACTCATAAAAAAAGGCCGTCTGAAAAACCGTATTTCAGACGGCCTTTATATTTTCTATTTCTCTAGAAACAAAGAAATAAATTATCCATTAATCATTGTCAGAAATAGAGAATTTTATTTCCAACGCCCTTGATTTTAGAATATCCACCCTCAATTATTAAAACTATAAGAATTTTGTATATGAGCAGTCAAAGGAATAACATGGCAGAAAAAAACTATTATGAAATACTGGGCGTTGCCAAAGATGCGGATGAGGCCGAAATCAAAAAAGCCTACCGAAAACTGGTGCGCAAATACCACCCCGATGTCAGCAAAGAACCTGACGCAGCCGAACGTACGGTAGAATTCAACCGTGCCTACGAAACGCTTTCCGACAAAGAAAAGCGGGCCGAATACGATGAAATGTTGGCTAATCCTTACGGACGCAGCGCCGGAGGCAATCCGTTCGGTCAAGGCGGCAATCCGTTTGGCAATGGATTTAACGGCGGCGGCTTCCGCTATGAACGTCATGAAGGCGAACCGTTCGGAGCGGGAGACTTCAATTTTGAAGATCTGTTTTCATCATTCCGCCAATCCCACACTCGTTCCGAGCAACCCCGCGGCCCAATAAAAGGCGAGGATCAACATGCCGAATTGAGTATTGATATTTACGCAGCGTATGTTGGCGCAGAACGTAGCATGACTTTGAATGTGCCGACTCTAGACGAATACGGACGTGCGGTTTATCAAAATAAAACCCTCAACGTCAAAATCCCCAAAGGCATTGCAGAAGGCCAACAAATCCGTTTGGCCGGTCAAGGTTTGCCGGGATATAACGGCGGTGAAAACGGTGACTTGTACTTAAAAATCAAGTTCCACGACCAACCTGATTTATACGTCAAAAACAGGAAAGACGTATATCAAACAATAGATGTCAAACCTTGGGAAGCCGTATTGGGCGGCAAAATCATCGTCCCTACCGCATCAGGCCGCTTGCAGGTCAATCTGCCTGCCAACAGCCAAAGCGGTAAAAGCATCCGCCTCAAAGGCAAAGGTATTCCTGCAAAAGAAGCCGGAGACCTTTATCTCAATATCCGCATTAATGTTCCGCCAGTAGAGAACGAAGCCGACCGTGCCGCATGGGAAAAATTGGCCGAACACTTTGCCGCGAAACAAGCATAAGAGAAAGGATAAATTATGATTCAGTCCTCCGATGTTACCCTTACTTTTGAAGAAATCGTTGCTGCCAGCCGCTGCCGTCGCAATTGGCTGTTGGAACTTATAGCAGAAGACATCATCAGCATCGATGGTGCGCCCGAAAAAAGCACCTTCAGTGGTTTTCATCTTGCCCGCATCCGTCGCGCACAACGCTTAAGCCGTGATTTTGAGGCCGGCATTCCTGCATTGGGGCTGATTATGCGGCTCTTGGATGAGGTGGAAGAACTCAGAAAAATACAGCGTCCGCTGGTACTGCTCGAAGATGAGTAAATATTAGCAAGTTGTTCGATTAAATATTGATGACAAGAAAAAGTTTTTGATGTTTATTGATATTCCATAATAAAAGGCCGTCTGAAAATATTTTCAGACGGCCTTTTTATGCCTTCATTAACAACAGCGTCCGCCGTTGCCGCCGCAACGGCGTTTGCGGCAGTAGTCTTGGAATTGCAGCTCGGTCATGACCGGCGCGTTGGGATTATGTTTGCGCTGGCGGGCAACGTAGTTTTCATAATCCGGGACACCGGCCATCAAGTTCGCTGTCAACTTGATGGTTTTCCACCAAGATGCGAGCTTATGCTTCATTCTGAGCCTCCGGCTGTTTGCCGTCGCGGTACACTGCTGGAATTTCTTTAGCAGTTGGCCAGCCGACTTTGCGGGCTTTCATGGCAGTACGAAAACCGTACACGGCGACAATCACGACAACAGACAAGAACAAAGCGGTCAGACCGGCATTGATTTGGTCGTTGAAGATGATTTGTGACATTTCGCCAATGTCTTTAGCTGGAGCAAGGACTTCGCCTGAAGCCAAGGCATCGCGGTATTTGCCTGCGTGAGCCAAGAAGCTGACGCGTGGGTCACTGTGAAACAGTTTTTGCAAACCGGCATAGCAGGTGACAAACAATACGCCGACAGCAGGAACCAAGGTTACCCAAACATAGCGGTCGCGTTTCATTTTCACCAATACAACAGTACACATAATCAACGCTACGCCTGCAAGCATTTGGTTAGCGATACCGAACAACGGCCAGAGCGAGTTAATACCACCCAGAGGGTCGGTTACGCCGGTATAGAGGAAGTAACCCCACAATGCCACAGCCAAGAATGTTGCAACCAAGTTGGCAGGGATAGAATCGGTGTTACCGAATGGTTTGTAGAAGATACTGCCCAAGTCTTGAATCATGAAACGGGCAACGCGTGTACCCGCGTCAACCGCAGTCAAAATGAACAAGGCTTCAAACAGCAAGGCAAAGTGATACCAGAACGCCATCATGGCTTCACCCGGAATCAGACGGCTCATGATGTGTGCCATACCGACTGCAAGAGTTGGCGCACCGCCTGCACGAGACAGAATGGTGTTTTCGCCCACTTCTTTAGCAGTATGCAACAAGGTTGCGGCATCAATAGGGAAGTTCAGTTTAGTGGTAATGACTTCGGCAGCAGTATTGGCATCTGTACCAATCAGCGCGGCCGGGCTGTTCATCGCGAAGTACACGCCTGGATCAAGCGAAGCGGCGGCAGCCAGAGCCATAATGGCCACAAAGCTTTCCATAATCATGCCACCGTAACCGATCATGCGGACGTGGGTTTCGTTTTCCACCATTTTTGGCGTGGTACCTGAAGAAATCAGCGCATGGAAGCCTGAAACCGCACCACAAGCAATGGTAATGAACAAGAATGGGAACAATGCACCGGAGAATACCGGGCCTGAACCATCGATAAAGTGGGTAACTGCAGGCATTTGCAGAGTCGGGTTAACAATAACGATACCCAAAGCCAAAGCTGCAATCGTACCGATTTTCAGGAAGGTAGACAGATAGTCGCGCGGAGTCAGCAAGAGCCAAACCGGCAATACGGAAGCCACAAAACCGTAAATCATAATCGCCCAAGTCAGCTGAATGCCGTCAAGGTCAAACCAGTGACCAAAGGAGCTATGGGCAACATCTTCACCATAAATCACAGCCAACATCAGCAAAATAAAACCGACGATGGAAATCTCACCAATTTTGCCCGGACGGATATAACGGGTGTAGATACCCATAAACAGGGCAATCGGCATGGTTGCTGCGATGGTGAACGTACCCCAAGGGCTGTGAACCAACGCTTTCACAACAATCAGCGCCAACACCGCCATAATGATGACCATAATCATCAAAATACCGATGGATGCAATCACGCCCGGAACGGTACCGAGTTCTTGTTTCACGATATCACCCAAAGACTTACCATCACGGCGCATAGAAACAAACAGTACCATCATATCCTGTACGGCACCGGCAAACACCACGCCGAAGATAATCCACAAAGTACCGGGCAGATAACCCATTTGCGCTGCCAATACAGGACCAACCAAAGGGCCTGCGCCGGCAATCGCGGCAAAGTGGTGACCGAACAGTACGCCTTTATGTGTGGGTACATAGTCCAAGCCGTCATTGTGGCGTTCTGCCGGAGTCAGACGGTTAGGATCAAGCTGCATCACACGGTTGGCAATGTAAAGACTGTAAAAACGGTAGGCAATGCAGTATACCGAAATGGCGGCCGTAACCATCCAAATCGCACTGACCTGCTCGCCACGGCTGAGAGCTAAAGTGGTAAAGGAGGCCAAGCCCACCAAAACCACGATGCCCCAGATCAAAAATGATTTGAGCGATTTCATTAATTTATCCTTAAAACGTGATGCACAAAGGCTTGCTTTAGCGGCAAACTGCCTTAATGCGCTTCAGAACGACTAATCATTATAGTCTTCATGATTTTATGAGTAAAATGTCATTTCAACCAAAATTCGACTGAAAACAAAATGATTAGTTCGTTCGTAAGGTTAACACAAACAGACAATACACCCCTTAGTTTTTACTTTAAAAACTAAAAATTTCTTAGCATATCGCAAATGAAAGGCCGTCTGAAAAATCAAATCTTCAGTTTTCAGACGGCCTGACAAACGGTCAATGCTATAATCCGACATTCCCATTTCTCTATATTGCCATACCATGCAAAACAACGATTCCGAAACCATGCGCCTCTCCAAACGCATGGCGCAATTAGGCTTATGCTCGCGCCGCGAGGCAGACAGCTACATCGAGCAAGGCTGGGTCAAAGTCAACGGCCAAACTGCCGTACTCGGTCAAAAAGTCACCGAGCGCGACCGCATCGACCTCAACAAACAAGCCCATGAAAAACAAGCTGCGCGCGTAACCATCCTGCTGAACAAACCCGTCGGCTACGTCAGCGCGCAGGCAGAAAAAGGCTATAAGTCCGCCGCCGAACTCATTACCGCCGAAAACCATTGGGAAGGCGACGACAGCCGCATCCCTTTCAGCGAAAAACACAAATTCGGTTTAGCCCCTGCCGGCCGCTTGGACATTGACTCCGTCGGATTGTTGGTACTCACTCAGGACGGCCGTATTGCCAAACAGCTGATTGGCGAAAACAGCAGCAGCGAAAAAGAATACCTCGTCCGCGTCCGCGGCAAACTGGACGACAAAGGCCTTGCCCTGCTCAACCACGGCTTGAGTTTGGACGGAGAAAAATTGCGCCCCGCCAAAGTCGAATGGCAAAACGAAGACCAGTTGCGCTTTATTTTGCGACAAGGCAAAAAACGCCAAATCCGCCGCATGTGCGAACTGGTTGGCCTGCGCGTCGTCGGTTTGAAACGCATCCGCATGGGCAAGGTTAAACTCGGCAGACTGCCGCCGGGCAAATGGCGTTATTTACGCACTGACGAATCGTTTTAATTGCAGATAACAAAAAGGCCGTCTGAAAACACATTTCAGACGGCCTGATCTTTTACTGCTTACTCGATATAAGTAAACTTCGCACGTTTGATATTGCAGAGGATTTCGTACGGAATCATACCGGCAACTTCAGAAACTTCATTAATATTAATCACATCGCCCCAAAGCTCGACTTCCGCGCCCAAGCCTTCTTTCGAGGCTTCCAGCTCAACCGTAATCATATCCATAGATACCCTGCCGATAATACGGCTGCGTTTGCCATCCACCGCCACAGGGGAATTAGTGGAAGCACGACGCGGATAACCGTCGGCATAGCCGCAGGCAATCAAACCGACACGGGTAGATTTACTGGTGTAGAACGTTGCGCCGTAGCCAATCGGAGAATGCGGCTGCAACACACGCTCGCCGAAAACGCGGGAAGTCAGGCGCATAACCGGTTTCAAACGCTCATCCACGCCGCCGAAAGGCGAAATACCATATAAGGCCAGACCGGCACGTCCCCAATCGCGTCGCGCTTCAGGCACATTCAAAATCGCGGCGGAATTGGCCAAACTCTCTTCGCCTTCCAAACCCTCACACGCCAAATCAAACGCTTCAAGCTGCATTTCGGTCATGCCGTTTTCCGGTTCGTCCGCGCAGGCAAAATGGCTGAATTTCACAATATTTTCAACCGATTCAGATTGTTTCAATGCAGTATAGGCCGCAGCATAGTTATGCGGAAAGAAACCGGCACGGTGCATACCTGAGTCCATTTTCAACCATACGGTTGTCGGACGTTGCCACTCATGATGCACAAACGCCTCTAACTGCCATTGGCTGCCGATTGCCGGCCACAAATCATAACGGTCAACATCCGCATACTCGGCAGCATCAAATACGCCTTCCAACAAAACAATCGGATTTTTAATGCCGTTTTGACGCAATTCCACGCCTTCATCTACCGTTGCCACCGCAAAGCCGTCGGCAATATCCGCCAACGCGTGTGCACATCTGACCGCACCATGCCCGTAAGCATCGGCCTTAATCACAGCCAACAATTTATTGCCGTGCAACTCTTTGAGAAAACGATAATTTTGACGTAAATTATCCAAACGGATTTGCGCATTGAGCGGACGCATAATGTATTCCTCTTATCGGCATTCCGTTTCAGACGGCCTGCCCTATTACTTTGAAGCAAATATTATAGGTCAAAAACTACACAGGATTCCATGAAATCCACAAGAATAATCTATTCATAATTTAGACCTCATGCGCGCCTTTAGGTATTTATGCTTCTTCTCAGGCTGTTTTAAGGTTATGATTCAATCCAAATGAAAACGACAGACATCAAGGCCATGAAAAGAACTCGACAAAACCGACTTAAAAAAATTCTCAAACTCCTACAACAAAACGCACGTATCCCCATGACCGAATTGGCTGAAAAAGTCGGCCTCTCCACCACGCCGGTAACCGAACGCGTCCGCCGCTTGGAACGCGACAACCTTATTACCGGCTATCACGCCCATCTGAATCCCCATGCTTTAGGTCAAAGCCTCTTGGTCTTTGTCGAACTGAAACTGCGCTCCAAATCCGGCAATATTTTTGAAGACTTCAAACGCGAAGTGCTGAAGATTCCGCAAATTCTCGAATGTCATTTAGTCTCCGGCGAATACGACTACCTTATCAAAGTCCGCCTGCCCAATATGTCCGCCTATCGCGATATGCTCGGCAATATCCTGCTGCAACTGCCGGCTGCTTCCGAAAGCCGCAGCTATGTTGTTATGGAAGAAGTCAAAGAAGAAGTGGTATTAGACATCTAATTCTATTCAACCAACAAAGGCCGTCTGAAAGATTACAACATTCAGACGGCCTTTATTTTAAATAGGCAAAAAAAAATGCACACATCCGACAGAATGTGTGCCAAGTCTACAAAGGAGAAATAGAGGAGAAACTATTAACTGACTACTCGAACCAGCTAACGAGACAAATTATGCAACAAGAGATTCAACCGTGCAAGTATTTTTCTTGTAAAATTTCTTAATTATTCGATTTACAAATTTTAAATGTAATCATATTTCAATGTAGATAAAAAAATGCGCATACCGTTTCGATATGCGCCAAGTCTACAAAGGAGAAATAGAGGAGAAAAATCAAGCTGCATCAAGCAACTCAACGGCGCGAATTATCCTAGCCTTCTACCTGTCTGTCAACTGTTTTCCTGTCTATTTTCAAGTATTTTGCTAAAAAACAACAAATCCGCTATTCCCCTCTTTTTCTTGCTATTTTCGCCCATATATAAGAAGAATTTAGAGCCGTCTGAAACTTATATTGCCACTAAAGATAAACGGCCCCATACTCACACATTCATAGTCCATATCAACCCAACCCAAAGACCATGACCACCCCACTTTCCCTTGCCGTTGTCGGCCATACCAACACAGGCAAAACCTCACTCTTACGTACACTTTTGCGCGACAGCACCTTCGGCGAAGTAAAAAACGCGCCATCCACCACGCGCCATGTCGAGGAAGCCCTTATCAATGATGGTGACGACAGCTTGGTTTATCTCTACGACACACCCGGCCTTGAAGATGCCGGCGGCGTGTTAGACTGGCTGGAAACCCACACATCTGCACGCGATGACGGCATTGAGCGCATCCAGCAATTCCTCAGCAATCATGAGGCGCATCACGAGTTCAACCAAGAAGCCAAAGTGCTGCGCCAAGTCATGCAAAGCGATATGGCCATGTACGTCATCGACGCGCGGGAACCCGTCCTCGACAAATACAAAGACGAACTAACCATTTTGTCTTGGTGCGCCAAGCCCATCATGCCCGTGTTCAACTTCACCCAAAATCAAGACCTGACCGCTTGGACCAATATGCTCGCCCGTCGAACCCTGCATGTTTACGCCGGTTTTGATACCGTTGCGTTCGACTTTGAAGGCGAAATCCGATTGTGGGACAACCTTGCCACCATGTTACCTAAGCGCGACATCCTCGACCGCCTCATCAATATGCGCCGTCGCGAGTGGCAACGGCTGGATACGGAAGCACGCCGTAAAATTGCCGATTTTCTGCTGGATGCTGCCGCATTCACCCAAGAAATTGCCGAAAACGACGACCCTGCCCCGACTTTGGAAGTCATGCAATCGGAAATCCGCCAACTTGAGCGGCAAATGCAACAACGCCTGTTCACACTTTACCGCTTCTATCATGACGAAGTCGGCAGCGACAGCACATGGATGCCCAAAGCCTTCAAACAAGATCCGTTTGACAGCGAGTTGCTCAAACATTACGGCATCCGTACCGGTACCGGCGCAACCGCAGGCGCACTCATCGGCTTAGGTTTGGATATTGCCACGCTTGGCGGCTCACTTGGTTTGGGTACCGCCATCGGCGGACTATTGGGCGGTATTTTGCCCAATGCCCAAGACATCACCGACAAAATCAACGGCCGACAAACCCTGCATATCGATCCGGAAACCCTTACCCTACTCGCCACACGCGCACTGGATTTGTTGCACGTCTTGCAAACGCGCGGCCATGCGGCTCAATCGCATATTGAACTAAAAGAACGCAAAGCGCCATGGAATGCGGCCAAATTGCCAAGCGAACTCAACAAAGCGCGCAGCAACCGCAAATGGTCTTCGCTCAACACACACCAGCCCGAACTCAGCCGTAACGAACGCGCAGCCTATGTCGCCACGTTAAGCGAGAAATTAAAAGCTTAGAATTGCCGCATAACAAAAAGGCCGTCTGAAACCCAAATGTTTCAGACGGCCTTTTAATCTTAGCAAATACTTATTCAGCAGCTTTGGTTTCGCGTTTCAAACCGCCGCCAAGTGCTTTATACAAGTCGGCAAGGTTTTCCAGACGGGTCAGCTGATTGGCCAAAAGAGCAGTATCCGCGCTATAACTGCTGCGTTCGGCGTCCAGCAAATCCAATGCGCTAGATACGCCATGTTTGTAGCGTAGGCTGATGAGGCGCAGGCTGTCGTTGTAGGCGCGGCTTTGTTTGCTCAAAGCGGCATAGCTTTTATCCAGCTGTTCACGTGCAACCAACGCATTGGAAACGTCTTTGAATGCAGATTGAACAGCGGCTTCATAAGCAACGATTTGTGCCTGTTGGCGCAGTTTGGCTACGTCAAGATTGGCTTTGTTTGTGCCCCAGTCAAAGATAGGCAGGGTGATGGACGGTGCAAAAGCCCAAATACCTGTGCCGCTCTTAAACAGGCCGCTCAACTCGCCGGAAGCTGTACCGACCGAACCGGTCAGGCTGATGCGTGGGAAGAAGGCCGCACGTGCCGCGCCGATATTGGCATTGGCTTGTTTGAGCGCATGTTCGGCCGCACGGATATCCGGACGGTTGAGCAACACGTCCGAACTCAAACCGGCAGGCAGTTTGGTCATTTTGAACTGCTTGCTCAAAGGCAGACCGGCAGGCAAGTCTTCGGGCAAAGGTTGATTAATCAGCATAGCCAAGGAATTGCGCGCTTGCTCGCGGTTTTTTACCGCGGATGCGTAATCGGCTTTGGCCGATTCAATCAACGCTTCCTGTTGACGCAAATCAACGGAGGAAATCACACCGGCTTTATGGCGTAATTGCGAGAGCTTGTACGTCGCTTCACGGGTTTGCAACACGCGTTGAGCCAATGCCATGGTTTCTTCAGCGTAGCGTTCGTTAAAATAGGCTTTGGCAACGGTAGAAATCAGGGTCAGATGGGCAGCATCGCGGTTGGCGGCCACATTGAAATAACCTTGCAACGCGGCTTCGCTGGTGCTGCGGACACGGCCGAAAAGGTCAAGCTCATAAGAGGCTGCGCCCAAACCCACGCTGTATTGGCTGCTGACGCTGCCGCCGCTCAAGCTGCCTTGACGCGAACCTGTACCGCTGGCATTGACGGTTGGCAACAAATTATTACGCGCGATCATATATTGCTTGCGGTAGATTTCCGCATTCAGTGCGGCTGTACGCAAATCGGTATTGCGTTCCAATGCGATGTCGATCAGGCGGTGAAGGCGAGGATCGGCAAAGTAATCTTGCCAACCCAATTCGGCGGCACGGATACCGTTGTCAACGGCGTCGTATTTAAACGTATCGGCAACGGCAACTTGGGGCTGCTCATATTTCGGCATCATGGTACAGGCCGACAAAGCCACGGCGGCGGCAACGGCGGTCAGTACAGGTTTGAATGTAATCTTCTTCATTTTAGAATCCTTTAGCATTTTGAGGCCGTCTGAAAAGTTTCAGACGGCCTTTGCTTTAGTGCTTGTCTGAATCGTGTTTACCATCTTCAATCATGCCGGCTTCAGCGGCGTGTTTGGCGGCCATCTCATGCTCGTGTGCAGTTTCTTTAAAGAATTTGCGCACAACCACATAGAACAAAGGCACAAGGAACACAGACAGAATCGTACCGATCAACATACCCCAGAACACGGTCGTACCAATCGCACGTTGGCTGGCGGAGCTGGCACCACTGGCAACATAGAGCGGTACCACACCCAAGATGAAGGCGAACGAAGTCATGATAATCGGACGGAAACGCAGGTGTGCGGCGGCAAGCGCAGCTTCAAGCGCGCTCTTGCCTTGCGCTTGCAGATCTTTGGCAAATTCGATAATCAAAATCGCGTTTTTCGCACTCAAACCCATCACCGTAACGAAACCGACTTGGAAGTAGATATCGTTGGCGTATGCCGGAATACTGCCCAGCAATGCTTCAAACATGTTACGGCCGGTCACGCCCAATGCCGCGCCAATCAAGCCCAACGGAATCACAAGGATAACCGCCAAAGGGATAGACCAGCTTTCGTACAAAGCAGCCAATACCAAGAATACAGCGGCAGCAGCCAATGCGTACAATACGACAGTTTGCGAGCCGCCTTTAGCCTCTTCACGAGACTGACCGCCCCACTCCAGACTGTAACCGCCACCCATTTCATCAACCATTTGCTGTACCGCAGCCATGGCTTGACCGGAAGATACGCCATTAACAGGCGAGCCGGAAAGCTCCATTGCCGGATAACCATTGAAGCGGACGCTTTGTTCCATACCGTTTTCCCAAGAAACAGTAGCAATGGTAGAAAGCGGTACAGCAACGCCGGATTTGTTCGGCACAGTCAGGTTCAAAATATCGGCAGGCTGCATACGGGCACTCGCATCAGCTTGTACCATTACGCGTTGCAGACGGCCTTGATTCGGGAAGTCGTTGACATAAGACGAACCCAAAGAAGAAGCCAAAGCAGTACGGATATCAGAGAACGAAATACCTTGTGCGGCTGCGGCAGAGCGGTTGATGTCAATTTTCAGCTGCGGCGCATCTTCCAAACCGCTCGCACGAACGGTACTTGGGTTAAATAAACCGCTTTTACGCATTTTGTCAATCAACTCATTACGCTTAGCCAACAATGCAGCATGGCCGCTGTTGTTACGGTCTTGCAGGTAAATCGTCAAGCCGGAGCCTGTACCCAATTCCATAATGGCAGGAGGCACAATCGCCAAACCGAAACCGTCTTTCAGCGTAGCCATCATCATGCCGGTCAACTTACCGGAAATAGAAGTCGCATCGCTGCCCGGAACAGTACGTTCGCTCCAGTCTTTCAGAATGACAAAGCCCAAAGCCATGTTTTGACCGGAGCCTGAAAAACTGAAGCCGGAAACGGTAATGATGTTCTCAATCTCAGGTATAGATTTTGCCAGTTGAGTGATTTGAGCCAAAGTTGCATCGGTACGCTCTTTGGTTGCACCGGCAGGCAACTGCACGCTCAACATCAAGTTACCTTGGTCTTCAGACGGCAAGAAGGAAGTCGGCAGACGCATAAACAAGAATACGCCCACAACAGTCAGACCAATATAGACAACCATCATGCGTAAAGTCTTGCGCAAGACTTTGGCAACCCAACCTTCGTAGCCGTGTGTCCAGTTGTCGAATTTTTTGTTAAACCAACCGAAGAAACCTTTTTTCTCTTCGTGATGACCCTTCTGAATCGGTTTGAGCATAGTGGCACACAATGCCGGAGTCAGCGTCAAGGCAAGGAATGCAGAGAAACCGATAGATGCCGCCATGGTCAAGGCAAACTGTTTGTAAATGTTACCGGTTGCACCGCTAAACATTGCCAGCGGCACAAATACGGACATCAACACGGCAGTAATACCGATAACCGCGCCGGAAATCTGACCCATCGCTTTTTGGTTGCAGCCTTAGGCGACAGACCTTCGCTCGCCATAATACGCTCAACGTTTTCAACGACCACAATCGCGTCATCGACCACGATACCGATCACCAACACCATCGCAAACATAGTCAATACGTTAATCGACATACCCATGTATGAGATAAAGGCAAAACCGCCCAACAGGGAAATCGGTACAACAATGGTCGGAATCAGCGTATAGCGGATGTTTTGCAGGAAGAGATACATCACCAAGAATACCAAAAAAATGGCTTCCAAAAGCGTATGAATCACTTTCTCAATCGAAATTTCCACAAATTTGGAAGTATCGTAAGGAACTTTCCAGCTCATGCCGTCTGGGAAATACTTCTGCAAAACCGCCATTTTTTCTTTTACGGCAGTCGCCGTTGCCAAAGCGTTACCGCTGTTGGACAGCATCACTGCCATACCGGTGGTGTTCACTCCGTTCAAGCGGGTGGAAGAAGAATAGTCCTGCATACCCAAGCTGACTTTGGCAACGTCTTTCAGATAGACATTTGAACCATCGGTATTGGATACCAAAATGATGTTGCCGAACTCTTCAGCAGTGCTCAGCTGACCTTGCGCCGTCACAGTTGCTGAAATAGTCTGACCTGCAGCCGCCGGCAAAGAGCCGATAGAGCCCGCTGAAATTTGAATATTTTGTGTCGCAAGCGCATTGGTTACCGTTGCAAAAGACAGGTTGTAGTTTTGCAGTTTTTTCGGGTCAACCCAAATACGCATGGCGCGTTGCGCACCAAACAATCGAACCTGACCCACGCCGTCGATACGTTGCAATTCAGGTACGATATTGCGTTGCGCGTAGTCATTCATCTCTTCAGTGGATTGCTTTTCAGAGGAAAGCATCACCACTTGCAAAGAAGTTGGAACGCGCCTTAGATACGGTTACACCATATTGTTGTACGGTAGAAGGCAATGTGGACAATACTTCCGACAGTTTGTTCTGTACGTCTACTTGTGCCAAATCCTCATTGGTTTCCGGTGTAAACGTCAGACTGACGCTGCCGCTGCCGCTGGAATTGGCAGAAGTCGTCATATAGTCCAAACCTTCCACACCGTACATATTACGTTCGATAACGGCCAGTACGCTGTCTTCCATTACCTGAGCAGAAGCGCCCGGATAAGTAGCGGTCAAAGTAATGGTCGGCGCTGCAACGGACGGATATTGGGAAATCGGCAGTTTTTGAATGCCGAAAATACCCGCTGCGATGATAAAAATCGCAATAACCCATGCAAAGATGGGGCGGTCAATAAAAAACTTAGACATTCACGCGTTCCTTATTTGGCTTCAGATGCAGCTTTAGCTTCAGGCTTGGCCTCGGATGCAGCTTGGCCGTCTGAAACTGCCGTTGTTGCTGCCGCAGCGCTTGTAGGCGGCGTCCATTCTTTCGGCGTTACCTGTTTAGCACCCGACATAGCGGCGATACTGATGCCTTCAACAATCACTTTGTCGCCGTCTTTCAGGCCGTCTGTAATCACCCAATTGGTACCTTGCTGTTGGGCTACGGTCACGACACGCGCTTCCATTTCGCTCTTGTCATTCACCACCATCACCGTATCTTGCGAACCGCGGGTAACTGCTTGTTGCGGCACTACAAATGCATTATCTACTGCCACTTGTTCCATCAACACGCGCACATACAAGCCCGGCATCAAGATATTTCTGTCGTTAGGAATGGCGGCGCGCAAGGTAATTTGACCGGTTGTTTCATTGACAGTCGGATCTGCAAACAGCAGACGGCCTTTTTCAGGATAAACCGTACCGTCGTCAAATTTGATATCCACTGCAATCGCGCCGTTTGCCGCCAACAATTTGCCTTCGGCAACCTGTTGACGCAGTTTCATGACCTCACTCGCAGACTGAGTAACGTTGACATACATCGGATTGGTTTGTTGGATGGTGGCTAAAACAGTGGTATCGCCGGAATTCAGCAGCGTACCTTCAGAAACTTTAGATTGACCGATAAAGCCGGAAATCGGCGCAGTAATGCGAGAGCGGTTCAGGCTGATACCGGCAGATTTGATGGCTGCTTGAGCGGATTTGACGCCTGCCTCTGCCGAACGCTTGGCCGTTACGGCCGCATCATATTCTTGTTGGCTGATGGCATCGGCGGCAACCAGCGGTTTATAGCGGGCTAAGTCGGCATTCGCTTTAGCCAAAGTAGCTTGCGCACTCGCCAACTGGGCGCGTGCGCTTTCTAAGTTTGCTTCATAAGATGAGCTGTCGATTTGGTACAAAGGCTGACCGGCTTGCACATAGCTGCCCTCTTGGAACAGTCGTTTTTGCAAAATACCGCCGACTTGGGCGCGAACTTCGGCAGTACGCAATGATTCCAGACGTCCCGGCAACTCGGTTGTCAATGCAACGGTTTCCGGATGCACAGTGACCACACGAACTTCAGGCGCAGGTTGTTTTTGCTGTTGCTGACTGCCTTGCGCCTGTTGGCCGGCTGCTTTTTCATCGCCTTTGCCGCAAGCGGAAAGCGCCAACGCAGTAGCTGCTGCAATTGCCGCGACACGCATCATTTTAGAAGCATAAAGAGCCATAATTTTCCTATCTCTATGATAAATAAGGGTTTGACTAATTAAAAATTGATTACTTTAATCTCATATTTCGCAAACAGAAATTGCCTGCTTTTGAAAAACAGGCTGATTATATAGTGTTGAGAAACACTATCAAGTATTGAATTAAATTATACATACATTCTTGCATGTTCAGAAGTAATTTTTTATAATCCGAACCATAAATTTACATTCCCCACAAAACAACTATGAGAAGAACCAAAACCGAAGCCTTAAAAACCAAAGAATATCTCATGCTTGCCGCATTGGATACGTTTTATCAGAAAGGCATTGCCCGCACTTCGCTTAACGAAATCGCCCAAGCTGCAGGCGTAACGCGCGGCGCGCTGTATTGGCATTTCAAAAACAAAGAAGATTTGTTTGACGCCTTGTTCCAACGGATTTGCGACGACATCGAAAGCTGCATGAAAGAAGACTCGAACAACAATAACGAACAGGCTTGGTCAAGCTTCCGACTGACCCTGACCCGTTTTTTCGAGCGACTGCAACACAACGAGCTTCACTATAAATTCCACAGCATTTTGTTTTTAAAATGCGAACACACCGAGCAAAACGAGGCGGTCATTGCCATCGCTAAAAAACACCAATCGCTATGGCGTGAAAAAATCGTTGCCGTCCTGACTGATGCGGTACAACAAAAAGCGTTGGCGGATAATTTGGATATCGATATGGCAGTCATCTTCATCAAGTCTTCATTAGACGGCTTGATTTGGCGCTGGCTTTCTTCAGGTCAAGGCTTCGATTTGGCGCAAACTGCCCCACGCATGATTGAAATCATCATTGATACATTGGAAAACCATCCGCAATTAAGAAAACAATCATAAACATCAAAAATAAAAGGCCGTCTGAAACATTAAAAGTTTCAGACGGCCTTTTGGTTCAAACCTAATTAACGTGTTACCGGTTTATAACGGATACGTTTCGGTTTTGCGCCCTCTTCGCCCAAACGGCGTTTCTTGTCGGCTTCGTATTCCTGATAGTTGCCGTCAAAGAACACCCATTTCGAATCGCCTTCGCAAGCCAAAATATGCGTAGCGATACGGTCGAGGAACCAACGGTCATGCGAAATGACCATCACGCTGCCGGCAAATTCCAACAATGCGTCTTCCAACGCGCGCAGGGTTTCCACGTCGAGGTCGTTGGACGGTTCGTCCAGCAGCAAGACGTTGCCGCCGCTCAACAAGGTTTTTGCCAAGTGCAGACGGCCGCGTTCGCCGCCCGACAATTGACCTGCGATTTTGCTTTGGTCGCTGCCTTTGAAGTTAAAGCGTCCCAAATATTGGCGGGCAGGAATTTCAAATTGACCAACCTGCAAAATATCGCGGCCTTCGGCGATGTTGTCGAACACGGTTTTATCGTTTTGCAAACCTTCGCGGCTTTGGTCAATCAGGCTCATCTTCACGGTTTGGCCAATTTTCACTTCGCCGGAATCAGGCTGCTCTTTGCCCGAAATCATTTTAAACAGCGTCGATTTACCCGCGCCGTTCGGACCGATGATGCCGACAATCGCGCCCGCAGGTACTTTGAAGCTCAAATCGTCAATCAGCACTTTGTCGCCGAACGATTTGGAAACGTTCACAAATTCAATTACTTCATTACCCAAACGCTCGGCAACAGGGATAAAGATTTCCTGCGTTTCATTGCGTTTTTGGTATTCGTAGTTGCTCATTTCTTCAAAACGCGCCAAACGCGCTTTGGACTTGGCTTGGCGGCCTTTGGCATTTTGGCGCACCCATTCCAATTCCTGCTTCATCGCTTTCACGCGCGCAGCTTCGGATTTCGCCTCGTTTTCCAAGCGTTTTTCTTTCTGCTCCAGCCAAGACGAGTAATTGCCTTTCCACGGAATACCGTGTCCGCGGTCAAGTTCCAAAATCCATTCGGCGGCGTTGTCCAAGAAGTAGCGGTCGTGCGTTACCGCGACCACCGTGCCGGGGAAGCGCACGAGGAATTGCTCCAGCCATTCCACCGATTCGGCATCCAAGTGGTTGGTCGGTTCGTCTAGCAGCAGCATGTCGGGCTTGCTCAACAAGAGTTTGCACAAGGCAACGCGGCGTTTTTCACCGCCGGACAGATTGCCGATTTTGGCATCCCATTCCGGCAGGCGCAGCGCGTCGGCAGCAATTTCCAATTCATGCTCTGCACCGCCGCCGGTAGATGAACCAGCCGCAATAATCGCTTCCAAGCGACCTTGTTCTTCCGCCAACGCGTCAAAATCCGCATCAGGATTGGCATACTCGGCATACACTTCTTCCAAGCGTTTCTGCGCCGCGGCCACTTCACCCAAGCCGCTTTCCACTTCCTCGCGTACGGTTTTCTCAGGATCAAGCTCAGGCTCTTGCGGCAGGTAGCCGATTTTAATGCCGCCCATCGGCACGGCTTCGCCCTCAAATTCTTTATCCACGCCCGCCATAATCCGCAGTACAGTAGATTTACCCGCACCGTTCAAACCGAGCAAACCAATTTTTGCACCGGGGAAAAATGAAAGGGAAATGTCTTTAATAATGGTTTTTTGCGGCGGTACAACCTTGCTCACGCGCAGCATAGAATAGACGTATTGTTGGGACATAGTTTTCTCGTTTTCATCAAACAAATTTCAGACGGCCCATTTTAACCTATTGCCCAAATACTTGCTTGTTCAAATGCCGTCTGAAAATAGAAATAAGCATCAAAATATACACCGCACCGAACCGATACCCTCATTGCCCGACGGTATCAATGCCAAACCGCAAAAAATTTGATTTAAGCCAGTTTATCCTTGAACTGGCATTGCCAATATCCGGCGCGCTTCATAAAATGCACCTATATCCTTGAAAGTACGTACACAAACAATAACGACAGAGAACACCACGCCAAGGAACCTTTCAGATTTCTCAATAAAAATACTTTTCAAAAAAAGGATTTACCTCATGTCGGAAAATACGCAAAAAACAGCAAAACAAGGTTTGCCGTCACTGGCAAAAAGTACGATTTGGATGCTGAGCTTCGGCTATCTCGGCGTTCAGACGGCCTTTACCCTGCAAAGCTCACAAATGAGCCGAATTTTTCAAACTTTAGGCGCTGACCCGCATAATTTGGGCTGGTTTTTCATTCTGCCGCCGCTGGCCGGTATGCTGGTTCAGCCGATTGTGGGCTACTACTCAGACCGCACTTGGATGCCGCGCTTGGGCGGCCGTCGTCTGCCCTATCTGCTCTACGGTACGCTGATTGCGGTTATCGTCATGATTCTGATGCCGAACTCGGGCAGCTTCGGTTTTGGTTACGCTTCTTTGGCAGCTTTGTCGTTTGGCGCGCTGATGATTGCGCTGTTGGACGTGTCCTCCAATATGGCAATGCAGCCGTTTAAAATGATGGTCGGCGATATGGTCAACGAGGAGCAGAAAAGCTACGCCTACGGCATTCAAAGTTTCTTAGCAAATACGGGCGCGGTTGTGGCGGCGATTCTGCCGTTTGTGTTTGCGTATATCGGTTTGGCGAACACGGCCGAAAAAGGCGTCGTGCCGCAGACCGTGGTCGTAGCATTCTATGTGGGCGCAGCCTTACTGATTATTACCAGTGCGTTCACCATCTTCAAAGTCAAAGAGTATGATCCGGAAACCTACGCCCGCTACCACGGCATCGACGTGGCTGCGAATCAGGAAAAAGCCAACTGGTTCGAACTCTTAAAAACCGCACCTAAAGCGTTTTGGACGGTGACTTTGGTGCAATTCTTCTGCTGGTTCGCCTTCCAATATATGTGGACTTACTCAGCAGGCGCGATTGCAGAAAACGTTTGGCAGACAACCGATGCCTCTTCCGTAGGCTACCAAGAAGCGGGCAACTGGTACGGCGTTTTGGCGGCGGTACAATCCATTGCTGCCGTTATCTGCTCATTTATTCTGGCAAAAGTACCGAATCAATACCATAAAACCGGTTATTTCGGTTGCTTGGCTTTGGGTGCACTCGGTTTCTTCTCCGTTTTCTTCATCAGCAATCAATACGCGCTGGTGTTGTCTTATACCTTAATCGGTATTGCGTGGGCCGGTATCATTACCTATCCTTTGACGATTGTAACCAATGCCCTCTCCGGCAAACACATGGGTACTTATTTGGGTCTGTTTAACGGTTCTATCTGTATGCCTCAGATCGTCGCCTCTCTGCTGAGCTTTATCCTCTTTCCTATGCTGGGCAGCCATCAGGCAACCATGTTCTTGGTTGCAGGCGCAGTCTTGCTGCTTGGAGCCTTCTCAGTCTGTCTGATTAAAGAGACCCACGGCGAATAATCCATCAATACCATCGGCAAAGGCCGTCTGAAACCTTTGCCGAACTTACAATTTTAATAACAGGAGCTTCATAAATGTACACAAGAATCATGGAAATCAGCCCTTGGACGCTGCGTTCGGCAAAACTGGAAAAAAAACACAAACGGCTGCAAGAGAGCCTGACCAGCTTGGGCAACGGCTATATGGGTATGCGCGGCAGCTTTGAGGAAACCTATTCCGCCGACAGCCACTTGGGCACCTACATCGCCGGCGTGTGGTTCCCCGACAAAACCCGCGTCGGCTGGTGGAAAAACGGCTACCCCAAATATTTTTGGCAAAGCCATCAACGCGCTCAATTTCAGCAAAGTCAAAATCTTTGTCGACGGGCAGGAAGTGGACTTGGCGAAAAACGATGTTGCCGACTTCTCCGTCGAACTCGATATGCAGCACGGCGTGTTGCGCCGCTCGTTCACCGTATTTGGCGTGCGTTTCGATGTGTGCAAATTCCTGTCCGTCGCGCAAAAAGAGCTGGCTCTCATCCGCTGGGAAGCCGTATCTATTGACGGCAAAACCCACCAAGTCCGCATCGATTCCATCATCGACGCCGACGTGAAAAACGAAGACTCCAACTACGAAGAAAAATTCTGGCAGGTATTAGACAAAGGCGTTTCAGACGGCCTCTCCTACATTGCCACCCAAACCGTCGCCAATCCTTTCGGCGTGGAACAATTCATCGTCAACGCCGAGCAAACCTTCGCCGGCAGCTTCAAAGCCCTCAGCGGCAGCCAAACCGACTGGCAAGTCTCCAATTCTTTTGAAGCCGAAGTCGGCGGTACGCCCGAAACCTTTGAAAAACGCGTGATTGTTACCACCAGCCGCGATTATCAAGGCTTGGAAGCGGTGAAAGCCGCAGGCCGCGCTTTGTCGGAAAAAATCGCAGGCGTTGCGTTTGAAACCTTGCTGGACGCGCACAAAGCAGGCTGGCTGCACCGCTGGGAAATTGCCGACGTGGTCATCGAAGGCAGCGACGAAGCGCAACAAGGCATCCGCTTCAACCTGTTCCAACTGTTCTCCACCTACTACGGCGAAGACGCGCGCCTGAACATCGGCCCCAAAGGCTTTACCGGCGAAAAATACGGCGGCGCGACCTATTGGGACACCGAAGCCTATGCCGTACCGCTTTACCTCGCACTGGCTGAACCCGAAGTTACCCGCAACCTGCTGCAATACCGCCGCAACCAACTGCCGCAGGCGCAGCACAACGCGCGCGAACAGGGCTTGGCGGGCGCGCTCTATCCGATGGTGACGTTTACGGGCATCGAGTGCCACAACGAATGGGAAATCACCTTCGAGGAAATCCACCGCAACGGCGCGATTCCTTACGCCATCTACAACTACACCAACTACACCGGCGACGAAAGCTATCTTGCCAAAGAAGGCTTGGAAGTCTTGGTCGAAGTGTCCCGCTTCTGGGCAGACCGCGTCCACTTCTCCAAACGCAACGGCAAATACATGATTCACGGCGTAACCGGCCCGAACGAATACGAAAACAACATCAACAACAACTGGTACACCAACACCCTCGCCGCATGGGTATTGGACTACACCCGCGAAGCCCTGGCGAAATACCCACGTCCGGATTTGAACGTGAGCGCCGCCGAGTTGGAAAAATGGGCGGACATCAGCGCCAATATGTACCGTCCGCATGACGAAGAACTCGGCGTATTCGTGCAGCACGACGGCTTCCTCGACAAAGACATCCGCCCCGTGTCCGCGCTTTCGCCCGACGATTTGCCGCTCAACCAGAAATGGTCGTGGGACAAAATCCTGCGTTCGCCTTTCATCAAACAGGCGGACGTCTTGCAAGGCATCTACTTCTTCGGCGACCGTTTCAATATCGACGAAAAACGCCGCAACTTCGACTTCTACGAACCGATGACCGTGCATGAAAGCTCGTTGTCGCCGTGTATCCACGCCATCCTTGCCGCCGAACTGGGCAAAGAAGAAAAAGCTGTGGAAATGTACCAGCGCACCGCCCGCCTGGACTTGGACAATTACAACAACGACACCGAAGACGGTCTGCACATCACCTCCATGACCGGCTCGTGGCTCGCCATCGTCCAAGGTTTCGCCCAAATGAAAACCTGGGGCGGCAAGCTCAGCTTCGCACCGTTCCTGCCAAGTGCGTGGACAGGCTACGCCTTCCACATCAACTACCGCGGCCGTCTGATTAAAGTCGCCGTCGGTAAAGAAAAACGTCGTCTTCACCCTGCTCAAAGGCGAACCGCTCGATTTGCAGGTGTACGGCAAAGACATCACGCTCAACGGCAGCCACGCCGTCGCATTGGAAAAAAATAAGGAGGGCACAAAATGACTTTCACCGCAGTCCTATTTGACCTCGACGGCGTCATCACCGATACCGCCGAATACCACTACCGCGCATGGAAAAAGCTTGCCGAAGAACTGGGCATCAGCATCGACCGCAAGTTTAACGAGCAGCTCAAAGGCGTGTCGCGCGACGATTCGCTCAAACGCATCCTCGCGTACGGCGGCAAAACCGTCAGCGAAGCCGAGTTCGCCGAACTGACCCGCCGCAAAAACGACAACTATTTGGAGATGATTCAGGCAGTCAAACCCGAAGACGTGTACCCCGGCATTTTGCCGCTGCTGGAAGCATTGAAAGCAAACGGCAAAAAAATCGCCCTCGCGTCCGCCAGTAAAAACGGCCCGTTCCTGCTCGAACGCATGGGGCTGACCCACTTCTTCGACGCCGTCGCCGACCCTGCCGCCGTCGCGCATTCCAAACCCGCTCCCGACATCTTCCTCGCCGCCGCCGAGGACGTGGGCGCGGACATCCGCCGCTGCATCGGCATTGAAGACGCCGCAGCAGGAGTAGCCGCCATCAAAGCCGCCGGCGCCTTGCCCATCGGCGTGGGCAAAGCCGAAGACTTGGGCAGCGACATCGCGCTGGTGTCCAACACCGCCGAGCTGACCTACGCCTACCTGCAAAACGTATGGGAACAGTCAGGCAGATAAAATACTAAGGAGTAAAAAGGCCGTCTGAAAACCTGAATCAGGTTTTCAGACGGCCTTTCTATTATATGGTAGAGAAAAATGTAGGTTGGGTTGCAAACTCAACATTTCGTGAAGTTTAACAGTTTTGCTGGAACTTGATCCAACTTACACTTGCTAAACTATCCTCATCATGAGTCTATATTATAAACACCCCAAACAATCGAGAGTTAGTTATTATATATGCATCAAATACATAAGACAAAAATTAAACAAATAAAGCCTAAAATTGTAGAAGTATTTCCTACCATAGTTACCCCCCTCTCGAATGTTAGTCATTGAACAAAGCCCCCACTAATATTCTGTACTCATCAATCTCTCGATTGAGTGGGGCAGGGGCAAACTCATTATACGTTTTTTTCTTGATATTTGTCAATTAAGAGTAAAAACTGATAATTCGTTACTACTTTATCAAAATTTTTTTATAGAATTGTGAGACATCAAAAATATTTTTCTAATGCAATTCTTATTTGTTCCTCATTATATTTCTCAAGTAACATTTTTTTATAGTTATAGAATTTAATCTCCCTTTTTTTAAAAAAATAAAAATACGGGAATAAGAAAGTTGTGGAATTATTTTTAATTCTATTAAAGAGTTTCAATGTTTCCTTTTTGTAAATTTGGTACTAAAGGATGTGTTGCCAAAAATACTATTTAATTGTTCATCTACTATTAATCTTTTTTGAAACATTTAAATTTGTAGCAATAAAATAGCATTTTTTTCAAATCTGCAACCAGTGAAATTCGCGTTCTTTAATAAAGTTGCAGAAAAATATACAAAAATTTAAAAAAATACTATTTTTTTAAAATTTGACCCTTTTTAAATTAGTACCCATAAATTCAACATTCGTAAAGCTTGAATTTTTGAAAAAGAACATTTTTGTTAATATAGCCCCTCTAAAATTAGTATTTTTTTAAATGTCGAATTATTAAATCCTCCTTTAAAACTTCTTGATTTCGAAAAAGTTACATGAGTAAAACTCCTTTCTTCTACAGTCTTTATAAAATATCATTAATCTATTGATTTTTATGATTTATTTTTTTATATTTATATTTTTTTAAATTTCTTCTTTTTTTCATGATAATAGCCTTTAATTATTTAGTTCATTACTCTACTTCCAAACAATAGTCCTTCCTTGATCCCCCTAATCCTATCCCGCAACACCGCCGCCTCTTCAAACTGCAAATCCCGAGCCGCCTGTTGCATGGCTTTTTCCAGTTTGGCGATTTCTTTAATCGCGTCTTCTTCGTTGTGAATCTCGCCGACTTTAACCTTGTTCTTACCTTTCAGACGGCCTTTAATATTTCCAATCAACCCAACGTTACCATCTCAATCTGTTCCATACTTCTGCCCAAGAAGCGTTCACCGATGGTGCGGAAGCGCAGTGGGATATCGCTGACGTAGAAGCGGTAATCCGGATTATCGTTTTCTGTATTCAGCAAACCTTCTTGTGCTAAGGCTTTGGCGGTGGCTTCGGCGGTAGTGATGGCGGAATCGACCAAGGTGACGTTTTGTGCTTCGCGGCCGATAAGCGGTTTGAGCAGTGGGAAGTGGGTACAACCCAACACCAGCGTGTCGATGTCGTCGGCCAAGAGCGGCTTCAGGTATTCGCGTACGGTCAGGCGGGTGACTTCGTGATCGAGCCAGCCCTCTTCCACCAATGGAACAAGCAGGGGCGCGGCTTGCGTGCGCACCAGCGTGTCGTTGTTTTTCGAATGGATGGCGCGCGCGTAGGCATTACTGTTGACGGTGGTATTGGTCGCAATAATGCCGATTCGGTTGTTTTTGGTGGTTTGCAAAGCGGCTTCCGCACCGGCGGAAATGACGTCCAATACGGGCATATTGCCCGCTTTTTGACGGATTTTCTGTCCGGCAACGGCGGCGATGGTGTTGCACGCGATAACCAGTGCTTTGACATCGTTTTCCAGCAAGAAATCGACAATCTGCATGGCAAAGGTTTCAATGGTGGCGCGGGATTTGGTGCCGTAGGGAACGCGTGCGGTATCGCCAAAATAGATGATGTTTTCCATCGGCAGGCGTTCCATCAGGGCGCGGACGTTGGTCAAGCCGCCGACGCCGGAATCGAATACGCCGATGGGGCGTTGTTTGCTGGTACTCATGGTTAATTTCTTCAATATAGTGTTGAGGCCGTCTGAAACCGTTTTTCAGACGGCCTGAAGGTTAAACATATTCTTTTTTATCGTTTTCCATCCAAGCCTGATGCGAGCAAATCCACAACAGCACAATACCACACACGGTCGAGCTCAACATCATACCGGCCATTACCAAGGCGGAACCATTGTGCAGCCAAGTCGTTGCCATGCCGACCGATGCGCCGATAAGGGATTGGAACACGCCTAAAACGGCATTTGCACTGCCGCCCTCTGCGCTGAAATAGCTCATAAAGCAGGCTTGAGTGTTCGCTCCGACCAAGCCTTGCGTACCGACTGAAAACATCACGCATGGCACCAAAGCCCACAAAGGCGGCAGAGACAGCGACAACACTAAAACCACCATCAGCAGATTGGCGGCAAATTGGACGATAATGCCCCATTTGAGGATATTTTGCGGATGCGTACCGGTTTTCAACCGCCATGCGGTAACGCGGTTAAACGACATCATGGTAATGATATTGAGCGCAAATATCCAAGCATATTGGTTTGGTGAAACATGATACAGGTGTTGGTACACGAACGACGATTCAGTCAAAAAAGCAAACATCGAACCAAAACTGAAAGCTTGGAAAAACAGATAGCCCATTGCGGCGCGCGTTCTCAAAACGCGTTTAAACCTGCCTGCCACCACGCCAAACACGTCCATGCTGATTTTGCCTTTTTGGTGCGGCTTGGGCAGGAAATACCACATCAAACCCCAAAGCAGCAGCGAATAGCAGGCCAGAAAGCCGAAAATCATGCGCCAGCCGCCCAAATTCTGCAAGCCTGCACCAATCATCGGCGCCATCAATGGCACAATCATCAGAATGATGCCGATTAAGGCAAACATCTGCGCGGCTTTGCGTCCGGAATAATAATCGCGCACCATCGCGCCGGAAATCACCACGGTCATCCCCGCACCAAACGCCTGCAAGGCACGCAAGTTCAACAGCTGCTCGACATTATTCACCATCGTCAAACCGACAACGGCGGCAAAGTAAATGCTCAAGCCCACCAAGGCGACAGGTTTGCGGCCTTTAATATCCGAAATCGAACCGCCGACCACCTGACCAAACGCCACGCCAAACATAAAAAAGCTCAGGCTTTGCTCAATGCGGTGGATGTCCGAACCCAGCGACTTTGCCATTTCGGGAATCGCAGGCAGATAAGCATCAACAGAAAACGGCATCAGCGCGACCAACATCGCCATCAGCACGGCCATGGTTTTTTCGCCCAAAGGGGCTTGTTGTGCAGTCATTCCGACTTTCGCTTTCGTAAAAAATATTCAAAAAACAAAGAAAATAACCGCCTTGTCAGACGGTTGCGGATTGGATGGAATTATAGCAGATTTCAACCTTGTCCAATCACTGCAAAAAAACCTTTGCAAAACTTAAGGCCGTCTGAAACTTTGCTTGGTTGAATCCCCTCGCCGCAAACGTTAAAATGCTTGTTTTTTAAGACAACAAATTGTTTCACATCACGGATTCTAAGGAATAATCATGACTACATTTCAAATTGCGCGCGCCGACGGGAAAACGCTCGAAATCCAAGGCAAAATGGCCAACCGCCACGGCTTGATCGCCGGTGCGACCGGTACGGGTAAAACCGTTACCCTGCGCCGCATGGCGGAAGCCTTCAGCAGCGAAGGCATCCCTGTATTCTTGGTCGATGTCAAAGGCGACTTGTCGGGCATCGCACAAGCCGGTGCCAACAGCGGCAAAGTGGGCGAACGCATTGCCGAGTTTGATTTGGGCGAACAATGGCTGCAAAATTTCCCCGTACGCTTTTGGGATGTTTACGGAGAAACCGGTATTCCCGTACGCGTTACCGTTTCAGAAATGGGCCCTATGCTTTTGGCCCGCCTGATGAATCTGAACGACACGCAAGAAGGCCTGCTCAACCTCGTGTTCAAAGTTGCCGACGACAGAGGCTGGCACATTCTGGACTTAAAAGACCTGCGCAGCATGTTGAAACACGTTTCCGACCACGCTTCGGAATACCGCTCGCAATACGGCAACGTTTCTGCCGCCAGTATCGGCGCGATTCAACGCCAACTGCTGACTTTGGAAAACGAAGGTGCAGAAAAATTCTTCGGCGAACCTTCCCTCAACCTGCAAGACTGGATGCAAACCGACAACGGCAAAGGCATCATCAACATCCTTAATTCCGAAAAACTGATGCGCTCGCCGCGTATGTACAGCGCGTTTTTGCTGTGGATGCTGGCAGAATTGTTTGAAACCCTGCCTGAAGTCGGCGACTTGGACAAACCAAGATTCGTGATGTTCTTCGACGAAGCGCATTTGATGTTCGACAATGCCGCCAATGCGTTGGTCGAACAAATCGAACAAGTCGTGCGCCTGATCCGTTCCAAAGGCGTGGGCGTATATTTCGTTACCCAAAACCCGCTTGACTTGCCCGATACCATTCTCGGCCAACTGGGTAACCGCGTACAACACGCCCTGCGCGCCTTCACACCGCGCGACCAAAAAGCAGTCAAAGCCGCTGCCGAAACCTTCCGCAGCAACCCAAACATCAAAGTTGCCGAAGCGATTGCCGAACTCGGCGTCGGCGAAGCCCTCGTTTCCTTCCTTGATGAAAAAGGTATGCCCGAGCCGGTAGAGCGCGCCCTTATTCTGCCGCCGCAATCTTCCTTAACTCCGCTTGCCGCAGAAGAGCGTAACCGTTTGTTCCAAAACGACGATTTGTATCCGACCTATAAAGACATGGTGGACAACTACTCTGCTTTTGAAGCATTGGCCGAAGCAGACAGCCAAGCTGCCGCTGAAAAAGAAGCCGCAAATGCCGCCAAAGAGCAGGAAAAAGCGCAAAAAGCCGCAGAAAAAGAAGCTGCCAATGCCGATCCAGGCATCCTCGGCGGGCTGATCGGTGGTTTGAGCGGCGGACGTAAAAAAATCCGGCCAAGGTTTGGGCTACAACGTTGCCGACGCCATCGGCAGCCAAATCAACCGCCAAGTAACCAACGCCATTTCCCGCAGCGTAATGGGCATTATTAAAAATATGTTTAAATAATCAACCTGCAAAAATAAAAGGCCGTCTGAAATTTCAGAGACCTTTTTTAGTCATCAATCCAATCAGTTTTTCATTGACTGAACCGGAGCCGGAATTCTGCCGCCTCGGTTGACGAATACTTCGCATGATCCTTCTTTAACCGGCATCACAGGTGCGTAGCCCAACAGGCCGCCAAACTCGACGCTGTCGCCGACGGTTTTACCGGTTACCGGAATAATGCGCACGGCGGTGGTTTTACTGTTGATCATGCCGATGGCGGCTTCGTCAGCGATGATGCCGGAAATGGTATGAGCAGGCGTATCGCCGGGGACGGCAATCATGTCCAAACCAACGGAGCAGACGGCTGTCATGGCTTCGAGTTTGTCCAGCGTCAGCACGCCTGCTTCGGCAGCCGCAATCATACCCTCGTCTTCGGAAACGGGAATAAACGCGCCGCTCAAGCCACCGACTGAGCTGGAAGCCATCATGCCGCCTTTTTTCACGGCATCATTCAGTAATGCCAAAGCCGCTGTCGTGCCGTGCGTACCGCATACGCTCAAGCCCATCTCTTCAAGAATGCGCGCCACTGAGTCGCCAACGGCAGGGGTTGGTGCCAATGACAAGTCGAGAATACCGAATGGGATATTCAGCATTTTTGAAGCTTCGCGGCCGATGAGTTCGCCCACTCGGGTAATTTTGAAAGCAGTTTTCTTCACTACTTCCGCAACTTCGGTCAATGTCGTTGCATCTGAATTTTCCAACGCGGCTTTTACAACACCCGGGCCGGACACGCCGACATTGATAACGGCATCCGCTTCGCCCGAACCGTGAAACGCGCCCGCCATAAACGGATTGTCTTCCACCGCGTTGCAGAACACGACGATTTTGGCGCAGCCGAAACCTTCGGGCGTGATTTCAGCCGTGCGCTTGATGGTTTCGCCCGCCAGTCTGACAGCGTCCATATTGATACCGGCGCGCGTGCTGCCGATATTGATGGAGCTGCACACGATGTCGGTAGTCTTCATCGCTTCGGGAATGGAACGGATCAGTACCTCATCCGAAGGCGACATGCCTTTTTGCACCAGCGCAGAAAAGCCGCCGATAAAGGACACGCCAATGGCTTTGGCAGCCTTATCCAAAGTTTGCGCCACGCTAACGTAAGAATCGGCATGGGTGGCCGCCGCGATTTGGGCAATCGGCGTAACGGAAATACGCTGATTCACAATCGGTACGCCGTATTTGGCAGACAGATATTTGCCGTCGCCACCAAGTCTTTGCCGACAGTGGTGATTTTATTGTAAATGTTTTGGTTCAACACATTGATATCGCTGCTGATGCAGTCGTGCAAATCAATGCCGATGGTAATGGTGCGCACGTCAAAGTTCTGGTCGGCCACCATTTTGACGGTTTCTAAAATCTCGCCGGATTGAATACTCATGGCTCTCCCTCCGACTTAAATACGGTGCATGGCTTGGAAGATTTCTTCGTTTTGCATACGGATATCAAGCGCGAGTTTTTTGCTCTCTTCCGCAAACAAATCCAAAATTTCTTGACGCGATTTGGTGCATTTTGAAGTGTCCACCAAAATAATCATGGTAAAAAAATCGTCCATCAGCTGTTGGCTGATGTTGAGAATATTGATTTGGTTTTCCGCTAAAATTTTGGAAACGTCGTACACAATGCCCACACGGTCTTTGCCGATGACGGTGATGACTGAATTGTTCATAACGCTGTTTCTCCTTATAGGATATTTGAAAAGTGTTGACAATTATAACACTCAGGCCGTCTGAAAAACTGTTTCAGACGGCCTGAGTATTCAAATTTCAATTTTGATTATCGCCCTGCTTTCAAACCCTGCCACAAGCGAACGCTGAGTTTGCTCGCATCGGTTGACTTAGGGGAGACGATGAAGCTTTTTTCCATCAATTCTTTATTCGGGAAAATCGATGCATCGGATGTGTACTTTTCATCCATCAAATCACGCGCCGGACGGCTGGCCGGAGCATAAGTCACATAGTTGCCGTTTTTAGCCGCTGTTTCCGGATTGAGCGTGTGATTGATGTATTTGTGGGCATTGGCCACATTTTGCGCATCACGCGGAATCATGAGCGAATCCACCCAGATACCAACGCCGCTTTTCGGCGCCAATACTTCGACTTCTACACCGTTTCCAGCCTCTTTGGCACGGGTTTTGGCAATATTGAGGTCGCCGCCGTAGCCTACCGATACGCAAAGATTACCGGCAGCCATATCGTCGATATAGCCCGACGAGGTAAAGCGTTTGATATCGGGGCGCACTTTTTCATCATTTCAACAGCAGCTTTGATGTCGTCAGGGTTTTCGCTGTTCGGATCTTTGCCCAAATAATGCAAAGCCAAAGGAATCTGCTCGATGGCGCTGTCAAAATAGCTGATGCCGCAGGTTTTCAATTTTTGGGTGTATTCAGGATTGAACACCAAATCCCATTCGTTTTCAGGCAGCTTATCGGTGCCCAAAGCTTTTTGAACCTGCTGTTTGTTAATCGCCAGCGTATTGATGCCCCAAAAATAAGGCACGGCATATTCGTTGCCCGGATCGACAGTTTCCATCATTTTCAACAAATCAGGATCAATATTGGCGTAATCGGGAATTTGCGATTTGTCGATTTTTTGATACGCACCGGCTTTAATCTGACGGCCGACATTGGCAATAGAAGGCGCAACCAGGTCATAACCCGACTTGCCGGTCAGCAGCTTGGCTTCCAGCGCTTCGTTGCTGTCGTAGTAATCGTAGCGAACGTTGATATGCGTATTTTTTTCAAACGCAGACAGCGTAGCCGGATCGACATAATCCGACCAGTTGTAGATATTGAGTTTATCCGTTTGAGAGGAAGAAGTTTGAGTTTGAGATGCGGAAGATTCTGCGGCGGTTTCTTTTCCACCGCTACACGCAGTCAAGACGAGGCTCACGATTGCCGCCGCCATCAAAGATTTTTTCATGGTTTCAGACCTTTTGTTCGGGGGGGTAAAAATATTGCAGCGGTGGCGGATGCCACTTACAAAAGGGAAACTGTGGGGGCGGCCGGCATGTGTCCTTTGCCCTTGATTCAGCAATGTTTGCATTAAACGGCAAAAAGCTTTTTGAATGCAAGACCTTAAAAGCAGAAAAAAATTTCATTTTTTTCAGACGGCCTGAAGCTATGGTTTTATTCATAAACAACATTTTTTCAGAAACGGTTTCATGCCGTCTGGAAAAAACTGTGGGCTTATTCAGACGGCCTCAAGATTTGTCAAAACCGCCCAATTTGTGGGAAAATTGCACGATTGAATTTAATGAAGGGCGACACCGTGTTAGACAGAGAAGGCTATCGCCCCAATGTCGGTATTATCCTGATTAACGAACGTAACGAAGTCTTTTGGGGCAAACGCGTACGCGAACATTCATGGCAGTTTCCGCAAGGCGGCATCAAGCCGGGTGAAAGTCCTGAGACCGCCATGTACCGCGAATTGTACGAAGAAGTCGGCCTGTTGCCGCAACACATCAAAATCGTTGGCCGTACGCGCGACTGGTTGCGTTATGACGTTCCCAGTCATTGGGTGCGCCGCGAATGGCGCGGTTCGTATCGCGGACAAAAACAGATTTGGTATCTTTTTGCGCTTGGTCGGCCGCGACAGCGACGTCAACCTCCGCGCCTGCCATCATCCTGAATTCGACGGCTGGCGCTGGCACCAATACTGGGCGCCGGTTGACGAAGTCATCGACTTCAAGCGCGGCGTGTATTTGGACGCATTGACCGAACTCTCCCGTTTCCTGCGCGGCATAGAAAGCTATGAAGACTTTATCCGTCGCAATCCAATAGAAAACCTATAACCCAAACGCTTTCAGGCCGTCTGAAAGCGTTGTTTTTCATCCTTTCAGACGGCCTTTACATTATTCCTATGGCTAAAAACAATCAATACAGCGAATCCAGCATTACCGTCCTCAAAGGCTTGGAGCCGGTCAAAGAACGTCCCGGCATGTACACCCGTACCGACAGCCCGACCCATATCTGTCAGGAAGTGATTGATAACGCGGCGGACGAGGCGTTGGGTGGTTTCGCGACTGCAATCGACGTACAAATTCATGAAGACGGTTCGCTTTCCGTCCGTGATAATGGCCGCGGCATTCCTGTCGGCCTGCACCCTGAAGAAGGTGTACCCGTAGTCGAACTCGTGTTTACCCGTCTGCACGCAGGCGGCAAGTTCAACAAAAAAGACGGCGGCAGCGCCTATGCCTTTTCAGGCGGTCTGCACGGCGTCGGCGTGTCCGTGACCAACGCCCTTTCCATCCGCCTTGAAGTAACGGTCAAACGTGAAGGCAAAGTCCACCGCATCGTCTTTTCCGGTGGCGACGTCATCGAGCCTTTGACAGAAGTAGGCAAATGCGCGGTTAAAGACAGCGGCACCGAAGTGCGCGTGTGGCCGGACGGCAAATATTTTGAAAGCCCGAATTACAGCATTCCCGAACTCGAACGCCTGCTGCGCGCCAAAGCCGTGCTGCTGCCGGGCGTACGCGTTTCCCTGACCCGTCCGGTCAAAGGCGAAGATGAAGCGCACACCCAAACCTGGCACTATCCGGACGGCCTGAAAAGCTATCTGACCGACCTGATTGCCGACGCGCAAGAAGCCGTGCCTATCTTCTCCTGCGAAAACTACATTTCAGACGGCCACAACGGCGATTTCAGCATTGGAGAAGGCGCAGCATTTGCCCTGACCTGGCTGGAAGAAGGCTCGTGCGCCAACGAAAGCTATGTCAACTTGATTCCCACCCCTCTGGGCGGTACGCACGAAGCAGGCTTGAAACAAGCCGTGTTCAACGCCGTCAACAACTTCATCAATCTGCACAACCTCTTGCCGCGCGGCGTGAAAGTGCAAAGCGACGATGTGTTCGGTAAAACCGCCTTCGTCCTCTCCGCCCGCGTCCTCGACCCACAGTTCCAAGGTCAAACCAAAGACAAGCTGACCAACCGCGATGCACTGAAACTCGTTGCCACCGTATCGGGCGACCCTTTGGAATTGTGGCTGAACCAAAACGTGGACTACGGCAAAAAAATCGCCGAACTCGCCATCCGTCAAGCACAAGCGCGGATGCGTTCGGTTAAAAAGATTGAAAAGAAAAAAGGTAGCGGCGTCGCCGTCCTGCCCGGCAAACTGACCGACTGCGAAAGCGAAGACATCCGCGAAAACGAACTCTTCCTCGTCGAAGGCGATTCCGCCGGTGGCTCCGCCAAACTCGCCCGCGACAAGGCCACTCAAGCCATCCTGCCCCTGCGCGGCAAAGTCCTCAACAGCTTTGAAGTCCACCCAGACCAGCTCTTCGGCAATGCCGAAATCCATGATATTTCCGTCGCCATCGGCGTCGATCCGCACGGCATCAACGATAATCCTGATTTAAGCGGCCTGCGCTACGGCAAAATTGCCATCCTGTCCGATGCCGACGTGGACGGTTCGCATATTCAAGTTTTGCTATTAACCCTGTTCTACCGCCACTTCCCGAAACTGGTTGCCGATGGACATATCTACGTCGCCCAGCCACCGCTGTTCCGCGTCGATGTCAACGCACAAGGTAAGAGCAAACCTGCCCGCAAATTCTACGCCCTCGACCAAAACGAACTCGATAGCATTTTGGAGCGACTTCAAAAAGAAGGCGTTAAAGAAACTGCTTATTCCATCAGCCGTTTCAAAGGCTTGGGCGAGATGAACCCCGACCAGCTTAAAGACACCACCATGCACCCTGACACCCGCCGTTTGTTGCAGGTACAAATCCCAGAAGGCGCAGATGACGAAACACGCAACATCTTCGTCAAACTGATGGGCAAAGGCGAAGCCGCCGCCCGCCGCGCATGGATGGAAAAAGAAGGCGATACGGCAGAATTGGATATTTAATCTATTGTTTCAAATAGACTAAAGGCCGTCTGAAACTTTTAAAGTTTCAGACGGCCTTTTCTAAATCATAAGAAACTACGGTTAAACAGTATTTCAATACTCCGTTACTTACCTATTTCTATTTTTGCAGCTGAATTTGTGTCTTTAAGACAAATAAAAAAGCACTGATATTATCAGTGCTTTTTAAATAATGGCGCGGCGGACGGGGCTCGAACCCGCGACCCCCGGCGTGACAGGCCGGTACTCTAACCAACTGAGCTACCACCGCGCATCCACTGTCAAAGACAATGAAAGGAAACTTGGTGGGTGATGACGGAGTCGAACCGCCGACATTCTGCTTGTAAGGCAGACGCTCTACCAACTGAGCTAATCACCCGATAAGCCGACATTAAATCAAAAAATCAGGCTACGCGCAAGGTTTTTATTTAAATAAAAATATATCCCATTGAAAGAATATAGAATATTTTTATTTAAACGCAAAAAAACACCGTTATGCCTATCCATCAATCGAAAATCAAATGTCCCAATTTATCCGCTTTAGTATGCAGATAACGTTCATTTTCCACATTTTCGCCGACATGTAATGCAATCCGTTCGACCACATTAATGCCGGAATCTTTCAACGTTTGGATTTTTTCAGGATTATTGGTCAACAACCTGACCTCACGAATATGCAGATAATCATAAATCTGCTTGGCCAAAGTGAAGTCGCGCGCATCAACAGGAAGGCCGAGCGCTACATTGGCCTCAACCGTATCCAAGCCCTGATCTTGCAAACGATAAGCACGGATTTGTTTATCAAACCAATGCCCCTGCCTTCTTGACGCAAATATACGATAACGCCACGCCCTTCTTTTTGAACGGCCTGCATCGCCGCTTGCAACTGAGGGCCGCAATCACATTTCACCGAAAATAAAGCATCGCCGGTCAAGCACTCGGAATGAATACGCGACAACACAGGCAGGCCGTCTGAAACATCGCCCATCGTCAATGCGACATGTTCCTGACCGTCCTCTTCTTCAAAGCCGTACATGGTAAACTCGCCCCATTCCGTAGGCAAACGGCATGACGCGACAAACTTCAAGGCGTTACTCATTTTCCGCTTCCTCGTTTTCAGCCACGCCCAACAGATTTTTCAAAGAATCCGACAGGGCCAAGGCAAGGGCAATCCAAGCCACCAATACTTCGTCAGGCGCGCCGTCTTTGATATCAAACTCGGCATGTACCACACCCAAAACCGCACCGCTGGGCATACAGACAGGAACAGAAATCTGACTCAAGCCGGGATGATTGCGTTCGGCCGACAATTCACCAATTTCCTGCCAATACGCCACATTCTGACAAACATTCATCCAACCGCTTTGCGCCGTACGCACAGCCAAAAAAGCCTGTCCGGCCTGCTCGTCGATTGGAATCACATTTTCCAACGGCACGCCCCAACGGCTCAGTCGAACCAGCGACAACGCGCCATCTTTCGGAAACGCTGTATAAACCGCTGCGCTTTTCAAATGCTCAGTGCGCTCGGCAACCGAATCCAAAGCCATAAAAATCTGTTTCAGCAACAATTCATGTTCGGCATCAACATAATCTGCCAACTGCCAACCGTCTTCAGACGGCCACAAAATCGAACGCTCAACAGAAGCATTGCCCATTTTAATCACAGCCTGGGCAGTCAAATAAGCAACATGTATCTCATCCGCAGGCAACTTCAAACCTTGCGTCTGCAAAAAGTCTTTAATCAATAAAGCAGGCATCTGCCCTTCCTCACCAATAGTAAAGTTGAGGCCGTCTGAAAACAAACCCTGCTTTCAGACGGCCGGAATAAATCATTATATAAGGGATAAACCGAAAAATTCAAGCAAACAAGACTTTGCGCCCCCATTAATCTTGTGTATAATCCACGGTTCAAATTAGTGCGGACGTGGCGAAATTGGTAGACGCACCAGATTTAGGTTCTGGCGCCGCGAGGTGTGAGAGTTCGAGTCTCTCCGTCCGCACCACCCAACCCCTTTACGGGGCTTTTTTTTCGCCTAATCAAATCTAACGCAGTAATCAAGATTCAATACTGGTAAGGCTTTCAGGCTAATATACCCCTTGCCAAGTGTCTAAATCCCCACAATGCCGTTTAATTGAGTAAAGCACAAAATGTGGGTATGATTCAGGGGATCAGCCAAAACCACTGTAAAGCATACCCACAAATGCCACTAAACGACCGCCAAATCAAAGCCGCCAAGCCGTCTGACACTGGAAAGAAAATCAAGTTATTTGACGGTAACAGTCTGTATCTTGAAGTTACACCAGCGGGCGGAAAAATATTCCGTATGAGATACCGCATAGATGGCAAAGAGAAAGACTTCACTATCGGGAAATATCCGACCGTTTCACTGGTAGAAGCCCGCCAAGCCGCCGAAAACGCCCGCCGCATGATCGCACAAGGGCAAGACCCCAACAAAGCCAAGCAAGAAGCCAAAGCAGCCCGACAAGCCGCCTTGCTAAATACTTTTGAGCATTTAGCCAAGCAATGGTACGAGGACAATTTGCCCCGCTGGAAAGAACATCACGCCGAGCGGATCATGCGTTATTTGAAAAATGACGTTTTCCCAGTCATTGGGGAAATCCCCGTTAATGAAATCAAGGTAACCCACATCAAAAACTTGCTTGATGACATTATGGCAAGGGGCGTTACTGATACCGCTGACAAAATCAGGGGCTGGATAGGGTCGGTTTTTGACTATTCCGCCATGCTGGAAATATCAGAAAACAACCCCGCCCGCCTGTTGAAAAATCACATTCCCAACTTACCCACCAAACACAAACCCGCCCTACCCCGTGAAGAATTGCCGGAGTTTTACCGCCGCATGATACTGGCAAACAATATAGAGCGGCAAAACAAAATTGCCATCATGCTGATCATGCTGGTGTTTGTGAGAAATAACGAATTACGCGGCGGCCAGTGGGAAGAAGTGGACTTTAAAAACAAGCGTTGGATTATTCCCGCCGAAAGAATGAAGCACGAAAAGATGAAGCCAAAGCCCGCTTTATGTGTTCCTCTTTCTGATTGGGCAATAGATCTACTTCAAGAGTTACACACGCTGACAGGGCATAGCCGGTTTATGTTTCCAAGTAGAACCAACGTAAACCGCCATATCAGCGAGAACACACTAGGAAAAATCATTAACGAGAAACTAGGCTATAAAGGCAGAGCAACGCCGCATGGCTTCAGAGCAGTAGCAAGTAGTTTGCTTTATGAAAACAACTTCAACGGCGGCGCGATTGAAACACAACTTGCCCACGTTGAAGAAAACAAGATAAAGGATTCATACGCCTACCAAGCCGATTATATGCCCCAGCGTATCGAGTTTATGCAATGGTATAGCGACTATTTACGGGAGCGATACAACCAGGCATTACAGATGATCCAAAAAGACAAGGCAAATTAAAAAATCCCTATGCGCGTGAGTAAATATACTGGTTACACTGGTTACCACAAAACTTTACAAATATAACTATATGAATATAAATATAAATACAAAGAAAAAGCGGTAACCAGTTAACGTAAATTTACTGGTTACCAACTGGTTACCACTGGTTACCATTTTATACAGAAAGAAGTTAACCCTATGAAATACAGTGCATTAGATGTTTTGCTTTCGTTTGACCGCCTGGACGTTGGAAACATAGAGCTTGAGACCGGCGAAACGGCGGTCGATAGATTTGAGCATAGAGGCGTGAAACTTTTAAACCCTTTTGAGGTTACAACAGAGGAGATATAAGCAAATGACTAGCGATGATAAATTCTGTCTTGACTATGAAAAATACAACGCTATTTATCAAATAAAAGGTACAAGAAATTTTGGTAAAGCATTGGGGGCATATTGGTTTAATGCCGAAAAAGTTATGAGAAGAGCCTTTTATGCCGCTGATCACACGCCTGAATCATTTTGCTGGAAACAGAAAAGTGCAGAGGAAATCGAAAAGACGGAGCAAGAATGTTTTGAGGCAATCAAAAAATTCGAGGAGGAATTTAAAGAACCCTTTAATTATCAAGAACAATTAAAACCTGTAATTGTGGGTTTGTCTTACGGGCAAGACTGGAAAACACTGGTAGAAATGCAGCATGTATTTACAGCAAAAGCCATTTTTGATTATGTAACAGATTTTGACAGCCTTAGTTATGAGGATAGATTCTATAAATTTCAGGGACTTGCAAACCTAATAACTGATTCAATCGGACTTATAGAACTTGAATTAAATTCAGGCGAAATAGGTATGCAATCTATTATAGAAAATGCCCGCAAAGCAGGTAAAGCCAAGCAAAGCCCCTATGAGAAAGCAGGAACGATAGCAGCAGTGAATGAGATTCTAGAAGAAAACCAAGAGATTCTGAAGAAAAAGGGCGGCAAAACGACATTGTACAAATTGATAAGAGATTTAATTGCTTCAGAAGTTATCGCCGCGCCTAGAGAACCATCAGAAAAAACGATACTTCGATGGATAGACAACTTTGAAAAGAGGACATCAGCTAGCTAGGACAGGACATCAGCTAGCTGACTACAGGAAATCAGCAAGTTATAGCCTTAACAGCCGCCCACATGGGCGGCTATATTTTTACCTGTCATCTAACCCGACTGAAAGAAAGGCAAAAATATATGAACAACACAGTATTAAGAGCAGACGATACCGCCCGTGCATTAGGTGTTTCACGAGCGACTATCTGGAATTGGGCAAACCCTAAGAGCCGCCATCACCGCCCTGATTTTCCCCGCCCTTTCAAAATTTCTGCCAATGCGACAGGCTGGCTTGCAAGCGAGATTGACGACTATATCGGCAAACTGGCAGCCAAGCGTGAAGAGTAGGAGTTTTCGGATCAATACGCGCGCGCGAAGCATGAGCGGGAATCTATCCCTTTAGTCAAAATAAAACCGCCTGAACGGACATTCAGACGGCCAAACAAATTAAGAGGTAAGAAAATTATGGATAACCATTCTATCAGTATTAAGTCCAAAACGCCAAGCCAAAGAGAACGAGTTTTTAGCCCGATTGAGAAAAAGGAAGTGCCACGTCATGGGAGTTAGCACAGATGGGTATACTTAGCTATAACACACGCATTATGGAGCTTCGCAGGGCGGGGCATGAAATCATTACCGTGATGGAAGAAGTAACAAACCAATTCGGCGAAACCGTGAAGCGTGGACGGTTTGTATTAATCAATTAAATCAGGAGCTTTAAATATGAATATTGAATATGTAAAAACAGTTTTTTGCAACCCGTCAAGAATTACTGAAAGAGGAAGAGGACAAATGCAGTGAACTGACCGCCCAAATTGAAGCGGCTGAAGCCGGCGTTTCAGAGGCGGAAGCGGTAATTAATGAATTTGCGGGGCTGAGAAGCAAGCGCAAAGGCATATTTGCCAATTTATTGAAAATGGGCAAACCCACAAACACCGAAGAAGCCAAAGAGCTTGATTCAGAGATTGCCGCCAAGCGAGAAGAGGCAGACCGCGCCGCCGATGTGCTGGAAGTACAAAAAGAACTGTTGGAAAGCCTGTTTAGTGACCGCCGCCAACATCTGAACCGTATTTCAGAGCTTCGCAATTTGCTGGCCGTTTCTCGCTATGAAATGTTTATTGCCGGTATTGAAGAGACCCACTTGCCTGAATATTTGGTGGCCGCCCGCGCCTATGCCAAAGCCGCCGCGAAACTGGTAGGAATCGGCAAAGCTGCCGTTGAAATGAGAACGAATCTTCAGGAAAACGGTTTGCGGCCTGATTGTCCGACCTATGGAGAATCCATGCCAAATCGAATAATTGATTTACGTTTACCCGGCTTCTTCAACATGAGGGACAACACCAGCGGAGAAGAAAACGCTATTTTCGACATCTTTAAAGACATGGAGAAAGAAAAAGAAGCGGTTTTCAATAGCTTGAAGTAGCAACACCCAAACAGCCGCCCAAAGGCAGAAAACAGCTATTGGGCGGCTTTTTGAAAGGATTAAGACATGACACCAAAGCAAGAACAGTTTGCCCGCCTGTATGTGGAAACAGGCAATGCAAGCGAAGCATACCGGCAAGCCTACAACACCGACAACATGAAGCCTGAAACGGTAACCAATGAAGCCTATAAGCTGCTACAAGCCCCCGATATTTCCGCGATGGTAGATGACCTCAAGGCAGAGGCACGGCAACGCCACGCGGTAACGGTTGATGACCTGTTGCACGAACTGGAGCAGGCACGGGCGGCGGCACTGGCAGCCCCTACCCCGCAAAGCAGCGCGGCAGTATCGGCCACGATGGGCAAGGCCAAAATGCTGGGCTTGCTGGTAGATAAGGCGGAAATCAAGGCAGAGGCGGAAATACAGGAAAAGCCGCAAAGCCGTATTGACCCCATTTTTGATTCACTCACAGAAGAAGAGAAGAAAGCAATCTTGGATTTAGCCAGTGAGACACATGGGGGCAAATGGGGGGCGGTAACACTTGCAGATATAGCCGCCGTTACGGGTAAAGACCCTGACAAGGTTTATTTTTGCCGTTTTGCTTATTACAGCACTGGACAAAATCTAATATTAACCCGCCCAGCCCCGTAAAAAAATCATTTGACAGATTGAGCTTTGGGAAGCAGAATTGGGTTTCTCTCTAAACAAATAGCCCAAATCAGCAGGGTAAACGCTGATTTTTTATCGCCATTTTCTCTTATGGCGTTTGAAGCCTATTCACAGGCTTTGGACGGCATATCAAAGTTTTTGGCGGTGTGTGGTAACGGCAACGTCCACGCCTGACTATTTGCAGGAGAGAGCACCGCCCCCTATTTCGGGCATTTCTCAAATCTCAAAACAAATAGGAGCATTTCAAATGCAACGCGATTTTTTTCTCAAGCAGTACCATCAACCCAAAACATTCAAAACCAAGCCCAAACGGTAACTATCCCTTTAGAGCTGGCAAACCGCATCATGGACGCGCTGTACTACGGCGGCGAATTTATCGCCAATACGAGCGTAATCATCGACACCATTTGCGACAACATGGCCACCCATTCCGTCCGCAACTCCCCCATAAGTGCGAGCGGAAGCGCGGCACGCCTTGCCACAGTCATTCAAACCCTAGTCCCCCATGCGGAAAACTTGGAATCTTTCGATTTATCATCCGAGCTTGCGGGATATATTCAAAACCGACCCCACCCCGCGCCCTGACGATTCAGACGGCGGCGGCTACATCTGCAACCAATGCACCCCAAAAAGGCGGCAGCGGTTTTTGACCTGCTGACGTTGGTGTTTGGTTACAGCTTTACGGAATCTGTAAATCAGGTTTCCGCCCTGCTTGGGCTTTCAGACGGCCTGAAAGAATGGGCTGTTTACAGCGTAACCCACGCCGGCTAATTCCACCTATTCCCTGAAATTTACCCGCCTTTATGCCGCCTATTTCAGACGGCATAGGGCAAACTTCGCCCTAGTGTTTTTCATAACTAATTGATTTTTATTAGATTCATGTTTTTGAAACACTGGAGGCAGAGCAAAGGATAAACCATGAAACAGACCAATAAATCCGACCGTTTCCGCCGGTATCTTAACCGCGCCTTGCTGGTGTTTTGGGTGTTGCTTTTGGCTTTGGTAGTCCGAGCCTGTAACCAGCCTGCCCACGCCGACACGGAGCAACTAGAGCAGGAAACGCCCGCGATATGGGAAACAGACCCAACCGCCGGAATTGTTTTAGAACCAGTATCAGAGGAGGCGGAGCAATGAAAACCATCATGGATAAGCTGGCAAACCAACTAAACAGCAAAGAAAAGGCAATCGCAGCGGTGGACGTTGTAAGCACCATCTTGCTGATTGTGAATGACGGAGCAAGCCAAAAAGAGGCGATTCATACCGTATCAGTCATAGCCCGCGAAGCTATGGACAGATTCGAGGAGGTAGGAAAATGAAACCAACATACAAAGAAATCAGAGCGGCCGCGCAATACCGCTGGCCGGAAATACACGCCGCATTAGGCATAGACCCGCGATACCTGAAAAACAAACACCAGCCCTGCCCCGCGTGTGGAGGGAAAGACCGTTTCAGATATGACGACAAGGACGGAAACGGCACATTCATTTGCAGCCATTACAACAACGGCGCGGGCGATGGTTTCGGCTTGGTAATGCACTTTTTCGGGTGTGATATTCAGACGGCCTTAAAGCAGGTTGCAGGCGTTTTAGGCATGGACAATACAAACCCCTTGCCTATACCGCCCAAACGCCCACAAGCGCAGCCACGCCCCGAAAAAGACCAAATCGAGAAACTGGCGGCATTATGGAACAAGGCAGAACCAATACGCCCTGATTCCCCTGTTATCCAGTATCTGAAATCACGCGGTTTGGAGATGGCGCATTTACCCGAAAACGTCCGTTTTCTACTTGAAAAAGACTATTGGACAACAGGCGAGGATAAGCCGCTTCTGCTTGGTAGTTTCCCCTGTATGGTTTGCGCTATCCGCGATATGGACGAGGAGCTACAAGGCTTGCACCTTACCTATCTTCAGACGGCCTATGACAAGCCATGCGGAGAGGACGGACTACACGCCCCACGCTATCAGAAACTGGCAATCAAACACCCTGAAACAGGCGAAACCTTACCGGCCAAGAAAATGCGAAACCGTAAGCAAGGCAGCATTTCAGGGCAAGCCGTCCACTTGTTCCCGATTCCTGAAAATGGCCGCCTTGTCATTGCAGAGGGAATAGAAACCGCCCTTGCCGCCCGCGAATTGTGCAAGGCTTACGATTGGGGCTTATACGCGGCCTTGAGCGCAAACAGCATGGCAAATTTTCAGTTTTTGAACGGTATAAAAGAAATTGCGATTATTGCCGATAACGACACGCCCCGCCCCGTTGGTTACAGAGCCGCTTATGACTTGGCAATGCGAGCCTTTAAGCAGGGAATCAGGGCAAAAGTATTGAAGAGCAAAACGCCAGGCTATGACGCACTGGACGAACTGAACGAGAAAAAGCAATCAGACAATCATTTCGGAGGACAGACAGCATGAAAAATACCGAAACAGCGAAGCAGGAAAGCACCAAAGACTACAACCTTGAGAATATCGAGCCATTCCGCCCGCGCCCTCACTTTGAAATCGACAATCGGGGCGTATGGTGGGTAAACGTTAGAACCGACAAAGACGGCGATATTATCGAGTTAGAGCCGCAATTCCTTTCCGACCCTATCGACATCATCGGCACGGGGCAAGACAATGACGGCGCGTATTATCGGATTATCAAATTTAAAGACAAAATCACACGCCAACAAAAGACCGCCGCCCTACCACAGGCAGAAATAGGCACTGTTCAAGGCTGGCAGCGTTTGCAGAATTTCGGCCTAGTCATCATGAGCGGGCGGGCAAAAAGGGAAAGACTGGCAGACTATTTGCAGAAAGAGGGAAGCCCGACAGCCTTTACCATTACCGACCGCGCCGGCTGGAACGGGGAAGCCTACATACTGGCAGGCGGGGAAGCCGTTAACGCAGACGGCACAAACATTCTATACAACGGAGACACCAGCCAAAAAGACGGTTACACAGAAAAAGGCAGCCTCAAGGAATGGCAGGAACAGGCCGCGCGATACGCAGAGAACAATAGCCGCCTATGCCTGGCACTAGGTTTAAGTATGGCCGCGCCATTCTTGGCACTTTTGAACGAAGAGGGTGGCGGCTTCCATTTGGCGGGCGATTCCTCAAAAGGCAAAACAACCGCCGCGCGGCTTGCCTTGAGCGTATGGGGAGACCCTGAAACCACTAAAGGAAATTGGGATACTACCCCGCTTGGCTTGCAGAATTTAGCTTTAGCCCGCAATGATGGCTTGCTGGTGTTAGATGAAATCGGGCAATCAGCCGACCCGCGAAAAATCCCGCAAATGGTTTACAGCGTTATCAACGGCGTGTCAAAAACACAGGGCGCAAAAGATGGCGGCAACCGCCGACAGAAAACATGGCGCAATCTGATACTTTCAACCGGCGAGATAAACCCAGAGAGCCTGATAGGAGACCGCGCCCAATGGAAAGCGGGTAATCATGTTAGATTACCTGACATACAGGCAGAGGCAAGATATGGCATTTACGACACGTTACACGGCTTCGCAGATGGCGCGAAACTGTCGGAGCATATCAACCAAGCCACAGCCAAGCAGCGAGGAACAGCAGGCCGCGCCCTTATCCGCCAAATCCTCAAAGACGGAAAAGAAGCCGCCGCCCAAGCCGTAGAAGCCCGCCGCGACCAATTCCTTGAAACCTTGCCGCCAATGGACGGACAGGCGCGAAGAATTGCCCGTCGCTTTGCCCTATTGGCCGCTGTCTTGGAATATGCCGCCCCTATTACCGGCATGAGACAAGGAGCAGGAGAAGCAGGAGTAAGGCAGTGTTTCAATGAATGGCTGGAAGAAAACGGCACAGGAAACCGCGAGGATCGCCGAATCATTGAGCAAGTAACCGCTTTCATGGACGTTAACGCCCTATCTATGCGCTTTTCAGACTGGAACGCCCAAACCGTGAACCAAAATAACGCAGGTTATCGGAAACAAGAGGGAAGCATAGATGAATATTGGATAATCCCCGTAACCTTTGAAAATGAAGTTTGTAAAGGATATAGCCTACGTAAAGTGTGTGAAGTCCTACATAATCGCCAATGGTTAAAAAAAGCCGACAACGGCAGATGGCAACACCAGCGCAAACGCAACGGCGGTGCAAGCCGATTCTATGTTTTGATGGGAGAAGCCCCGCCCGACTTTGACGAATAACCAAGAGCAAGCCCGCTATTACCGACAATGGCGGGCTTTTTTACGTCTAAACATTCAGGCAGACCAACCAAGAAAGCATAAAATCGACAGGAAGCCCCTAAATCTCAAAAATTAGAACTATTCACACCCTACCCTATACCTACCCCTACCTAAAAGCAAAACGCGCTTACAGCGCAATTTTAGCCTATTTACGCCATATCTACCCAAAAGGCAGGCAGTGAATAAATAATTTCGACACCAATACGCGCGCGCGTAATAATGCAGCATAAGAATACAGCCATGTTTCTTAACGTTTTTTTATACCAATACGCGCGTAATAATGCAGCCCCTTGAATTTTTGGAGTCCATAAAAAGAAAGCAAAAAACGGCGGGTAACCACTCAACCGGCACTGGTAACCAATGACAAGGGCATAACTGGTTACCGCATTATCGTTGATTTATAAGGGTTTTTAGGGGCTGGTAACCAGGTAACCAGAGTAACCAGTGCATTTTGTATATATATAGCGGTTTAAATTTGAGAGAGAAGCCGCCGGCCTAATCACTCAAATAACAACACGTCCCAAAAAAAGTTATAATGACCGGCCTAGACTGCTAAATTATTTTTTGACCTTTGCAAAATGTGGTGTTTTTTGTGGGTATATTTGGATTGCTTTATTATTTTTATAATATAAAACAATGAATTACGCCTTTAGTTTGTGTCCCTCCGTCGCACCACACTAAAAATGAGCAGCTTTCGGGCTGCTTTTTTTACATCTATTCCACTATATACCCTATTCAAAATCGAAACTGCTTTTACAGCTGTTTCCATTGTATCTTTCAGACGGCCTATCATTTATGTTGAATCCATCGCAAAAACTTGTCGAATTGGTCCGTATCCTTGAAGAACGTGCCTATATTTTTCCGGGAGATCCTGTGCAGGCGACGGAAGCGTTGCGACATATTGATGGCGGCAATGAGGAAAAACTGATACGCCGTGCCCAAATTATTGACCGCGACCAGCATTTGAAATATGTGTTGCAACAGGTGGAGACAGGCTCGTTTTGGCTTTGGATTGTTGCAGCGACATTGTTGTTTACGGTCGGTTTTTCCAGTACTTATCTTTTGATGGACAATCAAGGGCTGAACTTTTTTCTGGTATTGGCCGGGATTTTGGGCATGAATACGGTCATGCTGCTGGTGTGGCTGGCGACTTTATTCTTGCGTTTGAAAAATGTGCACTTTATCAGCAGTCCGGCAACTTGGTTCCGAGGTAAAGACCCGGTCAATCAGGCAATTTTGCGGCTTATGTGGACGAATGGCGCAAACCGCAAACGCGTTGGCTGATTGGTGCAACTTCACACGGCCTGTGGCTATGTACGCTGTCGGGAATGTTGGTTTCTGTTTTGCTGCTGCTTTTGGTGCGTCAATATACGTTCAACTGGGAAAGTACGCTTTTAAGCAATACGGCGTTGGTGAAAACGGTTGAAGCTTTGTCATGGCTGCCGGAACGTTTGGGCTTTCCTGTTCCCGACAGTCAGGCCGTAATTGCAGGCCGTCTGAACAATCATATCGAAGATGCACGCGCTTGGGCGGGTTTACTCATCGGCAGCATTATCTGCTATGGCATTCTGCCGCGCTTGCTTGCTTGGCTGGCTTGCAAGATTACTTTAAAAACCCTTCGAGAACGTTTGGATTTAAATCAGCCCTACTATCAAAAAATCCTCCGCACATGGCAAACGAAGATCGTTGATGCCGATGATTTTCAGGAAAACATCGTTCCTGTTTCATCTAAAATTACGCTGAATAATGCGCCCAAATGGGCAGTTACACTGGAAACAGAATGGCCTGAGCCGCTTTGGTTTTCCGGCGTTTTGGCGCAAGAATGGATAGACAAAGGCGTGGCCGCCGGCAGAAAAGATTTGGAACAATTAGAAGCCGAATTGAAACAAACTCCGGCGCAACTTCTCATCGGCGTACGTACGCAAACTGTTCCCGATCGCGGCATTTTGCGTCAAATCAGCCGCTTGGCCGAAGCTACGGACGGCGGCGTTATCATTCAACTTTTGAATCAAGACAGTTTCTCTGAAGATTTGGATACCAAACTGGATTATTGGCGCAATGCGCTGGCAGAAAGAAACATTGCCTGGCTGGAGCCGACCCGTTTGGCACAAGAAAAACGGCAAAGCTCTATTTGACCGATAAACCGAAGGCCGTCTGAAACCTGATGTTTGGGTTTCAGACGGCCTTATTTATTGTTGAGGATTCATCTTAATGATGGTCGTGGTGATGCTCTTGATGATGTTTGGGCTTAGCTGCGTGGTGTTTGGCTTTAGGTGCAGGTTTTTTCATTTTTTGCGGTTTGGCTTTTTTGTGCATACGCTCTTGTTTCGGATGCATTTCGTGTTTGCCGTGTGCAGAAGCGACCGGAGCCAATACCAAGCCGGCAGCTGCGACCATCAAAGAGGTCATTTGAATCAGTTTTTTTCATATTTATCTTTCAAGGGGTTGATTTGAGGTAAAAATAAGAATTTATTCGCACTCAAGCGATGGACAAATATTAATGGCTTTAACTATCAGCTGCTGTCAGCATTCAGCGAAATCTGTTCAAAATTCGGCAATAGAAGTATGGCGACACGATGATATAACAAGTTTTGAAAGTTTACTGTCAATTTCAACAAAGCGTCTTTACACATTTCCCAAACGACAAAAAGCGCGAACCTTTCGATTCGCGCTTTTTTTCAGACGGCATCAATTATTTTTTGTCGTCTTTTACTTCTTCAAAGTCGGCATCTACAATGTCGTCGTCTTTCTTAGCAGAAGACTCGGCTTGTGCGCCCTCGCCTGCTTGCGCTTCGGCTTGCGCTTGAGCGTAAACCATTTCGCCCAATTTTTGGCTGGCTGCACCCAAAGCTTCGGCTTTGGCATCGATAGCGGCTTTGTCGTCGCCTTTAACTGCTTCTTCAGCTTCTTTCAACGCAGCTTCGATTTTTTCTTTCTCGGCAGCGTCGAGTTTGTCGCCGTAATCAGCCAGAGATTTTTTCACAGAGTGAATCAGGGCTTCGGCTTGGTTGCGGGAAGCGACCAATTCAGTCAGTTTTTTATCTTCTTCAGCATTGGCTTCGGCATCTTTCACCATGCGTTCGATTTCTTCTTCGCTCAAACCTGAAGAACCTTGGATGGTGATGTTGGCCGCTTTGCCGGTACCTTTGTCTTTGGCAGAAACGTGCAAGATACCATTGGCGTCAATGTCGAAAGTAACTTCAATTTGCGGCATACCGCGTGGTGCAGGTGCGATGTCGGTCAAGTTGAACTGACCCAAAGATTTGTTGGCAGAAGCACGTTCACGTTCGCCTTGCAGCACATGGATGGTTACTGCGCTTTGGTTGTCTTCGGCAGTTGAGAACACTTGAGACGCTTTAGTCGGAATAGTAGTGTTCTTTTGAATCAGCTTGGTCATCACGCCGCCCATGGTTTCGATACCCAAAGACAGAGGAGTTACGTCCAGCAGCAATACGTCGCTACGGCCGCCGCTCAATACTTCACCTTGAATCGCTGCACCTACGGCAACAGCTTCGTCAGGGTTCACGTCTTTACGAGGCTCTTTACCGAAGAAGGCTTTAACGGCTTCTTGTACTTTCGGCATACGGCTTTGACCACCGACCAAAATTACGTCGTCGATGTCGCTGGTGCTCAAGCCGGCATCTTTCAATGCGACTTTACAAGGCTCGATAGAACGTTGGATCAAGTCTTCAACCAGGCTTTCAAATTTGGCACGGGTAATTTTCATGGCCAAGTGTTTAGGACCGGTTGCGTCCATAGTGATGTATGGCAGGTTGATTTCAGTTTGCTGACCGCTGGACAATTCGATTTTGGCTTTCTCAGCAGCTTCTTTCAGACGTTGCAGAGCCATTACGTCTTGTTTCAAATCAATGCCTTGTTCTTTTTTGAACTCGTCAATGATGTAGTCGATCAGGCGTTGGTCGAAGTCTTCGCCACCCAAGAAAGTATCGCCGTTGGTAGCCAATACTTCAAATTGTTTGTCGCCGTCGAGGTTGGCAATTTCGATGATGGAGATATCGAAAGTACCGCCACCCAAGTCATATACGGCTACTTTGCGGTCTTTGTTGTCGCCTTTGTCCATACCGAATGCCAAAGCGGCTGCGGTTGGTTCGTTGATGATACGTTTTACTTCCAAACCTGCGATGCGGCCTGCGTCTTTAGTCGCTTGACGTTGGCTGTCATTGAAGTAGGCCGGAACGGTAATCACAGCTTCAGTGACTTTCTCGCCCAAGTAAGCTTCGGCGGCTTCTTTCATTTTACGCAGGACTTCTGCGGAAACTTGCGGCGGAGACAGCTCTTTGCCTTGCGCTTTCACCCATGCGTCGCCGTTGTTGGCTTTGATGATTTCGAAAGGCATGGATTCGATGTCGCGTTGAACTTCTTTGTCTTCAAATTTATGACCGATCAAACGTTTTACAGCGTAGATGGTGTTTTTAGCGTTGGTTACGGCTTGGCGTTTGGCGGGTGCGCCAACGAGGACTTCGCCGCTGTCCAGATAAGCGATAACGGAAGGAGTGGTGCGTGCACCTTCTGCATTTTTCGATCACTTTGGTTTGACCGTTTTCAGAAATGGCCAAACAAGAGTTGGTTGTACCTAAGTCAATACCGATTACTTTTGCCATATTATGTTGCTCCTAATAAATAAACTTTTCTAAATTAATAATCCTGTGGAACATTTCGTTCCGATGGCTTGTAAATAAGGTTACTTCATTTTTTTTCAAGGCTTAATTTGAATTTTTTTTCAAATTAAATTCAAGTACTTGATTTATTTATCCACAAGCCGTTTATTCTTTTTTCAGACGGCCGGTTTTAATTTTCCGATTCCAGTTTATCGGAATGATTTTCCAATAGCGGAACATCGGGCTTTGAAACCGGATAAGGCCGTCTGAAAATTTATGCCTGATAAACTTTATCAAGCGGTGCCTTCAATCTTCTTTTTTCGCCACGACAACCATCGCAGGACGCAGCACGCGGTCGGATAATGTGTAGCCTTTTTTCATCACGCTGACGATGGTGTTCGGCTCTTGCTCGCTGACCACTGCCTGCATGGCTTGGTGGTAATGCGGATCAAGTTTCTCGCCTGCCTGAGGATTGATTTCTTTAATATGGGTGGCATCAAACGCTTTTTGCAACTCGTTCAAAGTCATTTGCACGCCCATTTTCAGGGCATCGAAATTACCGCTTTGGTCGAGCAGCGCCATTTCAAGGTAGTCTTTGACAGGCAGCATTTCTGCCGCAAATTTTTGTCCGGCGAATTTATGGGTATCGGCGATTTCTTGCTGATGGCGGCGGCGCAGGTTTTGCTCGTTTGCCAAACCGCGCAGCTCGCTGTCTTTGAGCTGGCCTTCCAACTCGGCGACACGCGCCTGAAGCTCTTCGTAAGTCGGTTCTGCTTGTTCGGCTTCGTTTTGGTGTTGTTCGTTACGATCCGTCATTTCTGACATCCTTTTAGAGTGTTAGCATTCAATAACCCATATATAAGGCCGTCTGAAAAAACTTCAAGCATTTGAACGTCGATTATCAAATGCCTTGTTAAAAGATGTTGGAAAACGGTAAGATAGCCATCTGATTTTATTCTTCAGACGGCCTCAAATATGAAAAAAGACCATTTGAATTCAACCGATTTTAATCTGTGGCACACCATCCGCGAAGAAACTGAAGCGGCCGCCGCGGCCGAACCGATGCTGGCAAGCTTCCTGCATCAAACCGTGTTGCGCCACGATTCGCTCGATTCGGTACTTGCCTACCATCTTTCCAGCAAACTCGGCAGCCCGATTATGGATGTGCGCGCGCTGTTTGAAATCTATCAGCAGGCTTTGAGCGTGGACACCCGTATCAGCAAATGTGTCGAGGCCGACTTGAAAGCCATTTACGAGCGCGACCCGGCTTGTGACGAATATTCGCTGCCGCTGTTGTATTTCAAAGGCTTCCACGCCGTACAGGCACACCGCATCAACCACTGGCTCTATCAAAACGGCCGTAAAACGCTAGCATATTTCCTGCAAAACCGCATGTCGGAAGTCTTCGGTGTCGATATCCACCCTGCCGCCCGTTTCGGTCACGGCCTAATGCTCGACCATGCCACCGGTTTTGTGGCTGGCGAAACTGCCGTCTTGGGCAACAATATTTCCATCCTCCACGGCGTAACGCTGGGCGGTTCGGGCAAAGAAAGCGGCGACCGCCACCCGAAAATCGGCGACGGCGTGATGATTGGTGCGAATGCCTCAATTTTGGGCAACATCCGCATCGGCATAAATGCCAAAATCGGCGCAGGCAGCGTGGTGGTTGCCGATGTACCGTCATCGATTACCGTGGTCGGCGTACCGGCCAAACCGGTTGGCCGATCGTCCAAAACCCCGTCTGCCGATATGGATCAAAACATTCAATTATCGACTACGGATTTTGTGATTTAAGCAATCTGCCATTTAAAAGGCCGTCTGAAAGATTTGTTCTTTCAGACGGCCTTTTTCTATTTAAATCTTGGTGTTAACCGCGTTTGCGCAAGGCTTCCAAGTGCGTTTTAACCTGTTTGACTTTCTCTTCGGTAAACAGGTTGGCAATGTTTTTCCAAATGCTGTGATAACCGTAAGGACCATGTTGCATTTCGGCTTTTGCCTCCTCCACCAGCCAGCCTTGATAAATAATGCGATACATTCCGGCAATCAAACCGGTACGGTCTGCGCCGTGATAACAATGGATAAGCACTGCGCCGTTTTGCTGTTGTTTTTCAATTAAGTATAGGATTTCCGCAATCTCTTTCGGCTTAATGCTCCATGACAGCAACGGACGGTTTAGCAAGGTCAAACCATACGCTTTCAAATGGTCGTCATCGTTGCGGTCGAAAAAGCGCAGATTGATCACGCTTTGAATGCCCAGTTTGACAATGGCTTCGCCATCTTCGGCAACAGGCTGCTCGCTGCGGTAAAGCTTGTCGTCAATGCGATAAAGGTTGGCATCGTGTTTGACGGGCGTTGCCCAACGCTCGGACTGAACAGCTTTGTTGCCGCTATCCGGCGGCGCGGACGAACAAGCGATGGGCAAGCCGGAAGCGAGAAGGCACAATAAAAGACGGCGCATAAAATTCCTGTATGAAAATCAATTGGAAATCAAAATATCATGCGATTCTATCAAAACCCGTTCGGATATTCTATCCGCGCAAACCGCGTTACAATAAAGCCTCTTTTTTTCAGACGGCCTTTCATCATGACCTGCCTTGCTTGGAACACCACGCCTTCACTTGCTACCCTTTGCCGCGCGATCGAACAACATACCGCGCCGCTTTATTTGATTGTCTGCCTGCCTGAAAACCGTATTCCTGATTTTCCGCTGTCAAATCATCCCTCCGAGCTTGAAGGCCGTCTGAACAACCGTTTCGCTCAAGCCATGAAATGTCTTCAGTTCAACAGCGTTAATGTTTTGGAAAACCTATTGCCTGATGTGCACCTTTGGCTGGTTCCGCCACACCGCGCCGACCGCTTACACGAACATTTCCATCATATCGAATGGCAAACCGAAGCCATATCCCAATCCACCCCAATTCCTCTAAAACCTTGGTTCAGACGGCCTGAACATCAAGCCGCGCCCGAACACGTCCTGATTATCGGCGCAGGCATTGCCGGCGCAGCAACCGCGCGCAAACTGGCGGAGCACGGCGTCCGCGTTACGGTTTTGGAGGCAGGTAAAGCGGCGCAGGCAGGCAGCGGCAACCGCCAAGGCTTGCTCTACGCCAAAATCTCGCCACACGATACCGAACAAACCGAGCTGCTGCTGACAGGCTACGGCTACACGCGCCGATTATTGGAAGACTTGCTGCCTGATTCCGACGTATGGGGCGGCGACGGCGTATTGCATTTGAATTTTGACAACAGCGAACGCAAACGCAATCAGGCCTTGGGTTTGCAACACCAGCATAAGCACCTCTACCGCATCGTTTCTGCCGAAGAGGCTGCACACATCGCAGGCATAGACGTATTTTCAGACGGCCTTTACTGGCCGCAAGGCGTATGGCTGAATCCGCCCGCCGTTGTTCATACCTTATTAAATCATCCGCTGATTGAGTTGCACGAACACTCGCCGCTGACCGCAGTATCGCATGACGGCACACAATGGACGGCACACACGCCGGACGCGCATTTCAACGCCAGCCATATTGTTTACTGTATGGGCGCACACAGCCCGACCGCCGCCGACACCAACGTCTCCACCCTGCCTTTCCGCCAAATCCGCGGACAAACCGGCGTCGTACCTGCCAGCCCGTTTTCACAAAAATTGCGTTGCGCCATTTCCGGCGAAAGCTACATCAGCCCCAGCTGGCAAGGCTGCCACTGCTACGGCGCGACATTTGTCCTCAACAGCAACGATGAAACTTGGTATCCGCACGAAGAAGCCGAAAACCGCGCCGCCTTGCAACAGCTCAATCCGCCATTGGCACAATCCCTGTTTGAGCAAGATTCGTTTTCAGACGGCCTTCTCGACACACAAGGCCATGCCGCCCTACGTTGCGACAGCCTCGATCACTTGCCCGTTGTCGGCGCACTCGGCGACATCGCCGCCATGCAGTCCGCCTACGCCAAGCTGGCATTGGACAAAAACTACCGCCTCGACAATATTCCCTGCCCTTACCTGCCCAATGCCTACATCAATACGGCACACGGCACGCGCGGACTGGCGACAGCCCCCATCTGCGCCGCCGCCATTGCGGCCGAAATACTCGGCTTGCCGCATCCGCTATCGCAAAGGCTGAGAACCGCGCTACACCCCAACCGCGCCATCATCCGCGCGATTGTTCGGCAGCAGCCGTTGTTATCCGTTTAAAGATTTCGTTTTAAATAAAAAAGGCCGTCTGAAAGTCATCAAAACTTTCAGACGGCCTTTAGCTATCCGTCAACTGCTTAGAATTTCCATTCCAGCGATACAGCGTAATTGCGGCCTGGGGCGCGGTAGCGGTCTAAGCCTTTGCCATCGCGGTCAACGCCGTTGGTGGTGCTGTAGCTGTACAGGCCTTCCTTTTTGTTCTAATTACCTTAGAACTTAGCCTCAAGTGTAAAGTTGTAACTTCTTCCTGGTGAAGAGAAACGCTCTATACTGCATGTGTCTTATTATCGACACGATTAACTGTACCAAATTCACGGATACTACGTAGAGATTCCCAAGTGTAATATTTTTTGTTACCGATGTTATAAGCACCAGCACGCACAGTGAAGTATTTGCCCAAATTGACGTAACCTGTCAGATCGAAAAGCGTATAGGCTTTGCTGTGCTTGGCAAATGGCCATGGGTTGTTCAAATCATCACTGCTATGGACGGTGTCAGACGGTTTTTTAGCTGCAGTGTGTGTCAGGTACGCATTGATACCCCAGCGTTTGGAAGGAGCGTCGTAGCCCAGATTGTAAACGGCAGACCACGGCGAAAGTGCGTTAATCGGGGTTTCCTGTTCGTTGGTCTGTTTGGCTTTGCCTTTGATGTAGCTGACATTGACACCTGCGTGCGTACCTTGCGGCAAACCGATGCTGTCGAGGTTCCATGTGCCGTTAAATTCCAAACCTTTCACCCATGCGGAGGAACGGTTTTGGTTTTGCCAAACGGGTGAGCTGACCAATGCGGTACCGTCGGAAATCGGTGCATAATTAGGGCTGTTGGGGTTGTCTGAGGACACGCCCATGTAGGTCAGTTCGATAAAGTTGCGGTAGCGGGTTTGGAAGCCGGAGAGTTTAAAGTTTCCGGCTTTGCCACTGCCGGCAAGTCCCAGTTCGAAGTTTTTGGCGGTTTCTGCCTTAAGGTTAGGGTTTGCTTTAAGGTAGAAGTCAGGATGCGGGAACAATAGCCAGGTTTCGTCTGAAGTCGGCGCGCGGAAGCCAGTGCTATATTTTGCCAAAAGATTCAGACGCGGCGTGAATTTCCAGTCTAATCCTAAACCGTAGCTGAAACCGCTGTGTTTACGCTCGCTGCCAAGATAGGGAATTTGACCGCGGATGGCAGGGGTATAGTTGGGGTTGTCCTTGGCTTTGCTGCTGCTGTTGTCGTAGCGAAGCCCGGCATTGAGGCGGTATTGGCTGCTGTCGCCGAATTGGAAGGTGTTGTTCCAGTAGGCAAAACGGTTTTTGGAGGAGCTTTCGACCAGCATAGTCAATTCTTGGTTGTTGGACGTTTTGATATTTCGGGTCGTATAGGCGTACCCAATAGCTATGATCTCTATTGCCGTTGTCGTTTTGGGAACCACCCAATCCGTATTGCATTGCCCATACCAATTTGGAAAAGTCGATTTGTTTTTCGGCATCGGCACCAAATTGGGTATTTTTTTGACGGATGTTGCGAAACATATGGTACACGTCGCTGTTCACACCGCTGCGATTATAATCCGTCGGCAAATCCCAGGTCCAAGTGCTCATGTCGATGGTTTGACGGTCGTAACGTAGGTTAAGACTGTCCCATGGACCTTTGTCAAGTTGGTTTTTTTGTATTCGAAACCGATGCGTTTGCGGTAGGAAATATCTTGGCGGGAGCGGGTATCGCCCAGTGCCTCGCCTTTCCAGTTTGCCGCCCACATATTAGATAATTCGGTCGTTGTGCGGTCGGTACGAGAGTCTTCGTAAATCCAGCCGATACGGTTTTGATCGTTGAAGTTGTAACCCAGCTTGAACAGGGTGCTTATGTTTTTCCCAATTTTGAGGGTCAGGTTTGCTGCGCGCTATGCCGCGGCTGCCGTAGTTGGTACTGCCGGCATTCGGACTCCAGCTTTGTTTGTTGTCGGTGATGACGGTATCGGCAGCGTCGCTGTTGTTTTTGGTTTCTTTACCGAAACGGCGGGTGTAGACCATCAATGCGTCCAGACCCAACCAGGTTCCCGCGGCGGTTATGCTGCTGAATTTTTGGCTGTTGCGTCCGATATAGCCGCCTTTAATGCCTAAGTGGTAGGGTTTTTCTTCGGAAACATAGTCGCTTGCGGATTTGGTTTTATAGTTGACGGCACCACCCAATGCACCGCTGCCGGATTTGAGCGAGTCCGCGCCTTTGGTCATGGTTACTTCCGAGAAATTTTCAGGTTCGGAAGTGTTGCGGTTTGCATTGAAGTTGCCGTATGCACCGAACAACTCTTGGAATGCTTCAGACGACCTGCTTTCTGCTTGTGCCAGTCCGTCCACGTTGATGGCAACGCGGTCTTTATCGACACCGCGTATGGTAAAACCGTTAGAACCTGAGCGTCCGCCTTCAACGACGCTGATGCCTGGATCGTAACGCACCAAGTCGCTTTCATCGGAGACCATTTGTTTATCCAAAAGCCTGACGGCGGATTTTTCTCTTCACCGAGTTTTTTTGTACTTTGCGGCCGCCAATGACTTTGACTTCATTCAACTCCTGATAAGCTTGAGGAATAGGATCGGCCGCTAAGGCAGGGAAAGTTTGGCTGACAATAGCTGCCAGCAGTACAGGTTTAAAATGGAAGGACATTTTTTGCCTCTTAATATAATATATATTGATTATCTATTATTGGAATGCTTGATGTGCAGTTACTTGCTGACAGGTGTCAAACTTGTATCCGTCGTATTGCGGTCGTCATCATTCTTCACGCCGCCGAACACGGTATCCAACGATTTATCGGCATTAAAGGTAACTTTACCGCCTATACTGACTTCTGTTTTATCGCCGTTAAATTGACCAAAAAATTTCCCTTCGACTTTGCCGTTTTTACCATCGGATTCGGCAGTGCCTGAGAAATCAACGCCGTTGATGCCTACATCTTTCATCACAACGTCCGGACCGTAATCCGCATTACCTAAAATCGTGCCGCCGAGTTTGTTGGTGTTGAAATTAGCTGTCAGCAGTGAAAGTTTGGGAGCGATTTTTTCAGAGGCCCCATAGGATTTTTTGGGCTCGTAGGTAGAGGTAACGATATTGCCGTTGCGGACGCGAACCGCCCAAACTTCGTATGTAGTTTTGCCTTTTGCCACAGTACTGTCAGACGGAGTGTAATAAGACGGTTTTGCCGTTCCGACAGGTTTGCCGCCGACAAACAGGTCTGCCGTACCGTCTGAACTTATCCATGCGCCAAATTTAAGGTGATCATGTTTGGTTGCAGGGGCATTGGTGAACTGTCCCGAACTACTGCAACAGACAAACAGTTTGCCACCTTCAGATAAAGGTTGTCCTTCATGGCGGGTACGAAGGGCATAAGATGGGCTGGAATATGATGGGACAATCGGATCAGAATATGAACTAATGTTGTAATAGTTACCAGAAGGGGTTTGATAGACATATTGTTTATCGGTATAGCTGCCCCATGATGTTTTCACTTCGAGCTCCGCTTCATGCAGGCTGCCACCTTTTCCGGAAAGGGTATTGATGGTCTGTATCGCACTGCTTTCATCGCTCAACTTAACATTGGCGATAGGTTGCGCTGTCGGAATAGCAACGGGAACTTTGGGCTCAGATGCACCTCCACCTGCACATGCAGTCAAAATAAAGGTAGTTGCAATAGGCACTATAAATACATTAATTTTCATAACCAATCTCTCTAAAATACAAGCTTCTCAGATACAATAATGATAAGTATTACTAATAATATGCAATATTGTGTAACAAATATTTTATTTTAGCAATACCAATATTTTTTTATATCAGTAGTTAGGGTGAATCTTTATGCAATCCTCTCTCTGTTAAATATATTTACGCAATTTATAATCCTATAAAAAAATAAATAAGTTATATTTATTTCGTAAATTTGCTGTTATAATGATAAATCTAAATACGAATCTGTATTTTTTATGCAAAAATAAAATCACCTGAGATGTTTCAGGCAGTTTTATGATAAGAGCAAATCCCTTATTAGAAACGATTTGCCCTCAGATATACATATATTTCGGATGACTTTAAATGCTAAAAATAAAACAAAAAATTGTCTCAGCTTCTTTGTGCTACCTATTGCCGTCAGCAGCCTTTGCTGAATTTCCCGAAGAGGGTGTTCGGCAGAATATTTCTTCTCAGAATACTGCTGTACAAGTACAACAGAAACAATGGTTAGACATTTTATCTGAGGAGGAAAGGTCGCCTGAAAAGAATGAGAATGTAGGCAGACCAACTTTGGTTAACGATGATTTTTTAGCGGCAAACCCACATATTCTTGAGGACGCGTTGGTTCAAGCACTTAACGGCAATAGCGCAGATCTAGTCTCCTCGCTTGTCGCCCTTTACCGTAAACAGCCCAACCACAATCCCAAACTGATTGCGCGTGCCGATGCTTTGCTGGCAAAGCTGAAAGGACGGACTTCCGAAGCGGTCGAACGTTATCGTACCCTTTATGAATCTGACGTTTCAGACGACCGCATATTGTTGGATTTGGCAGCAGCAGAGTTTCAGGACCATCGCTTGGGTGAGGCAACGATGCATTTTCGCCATGCCGCGCAACGCGATATACCTGCCCCCGTTTTGGAAAATGTTAAACGTTTTCAAGAAGCCGCCAAACGGCAGACAGAATGGAAATGGTCTGGCGGAATCAGCCCCATGCATAACGATAATGCCAACAACGCTGCTCCGCGTTATTGCATCGAAACAAGGGGGCAAACCGCATGCAGTGTTACCCTACCTGTCAGTGCCAACGGCTTGAATTACGAATTGAACACCGAAAAACTTACCCCATTGTATGGGCATCACGCCATCAAATTCCGCGCCAACCTCAGCGGCACAAGCTATTTTTTCGACCGCCAATCGGCTTACGACGATGCGTTCGGCAGAGCTTATTTGGGCTGGCAACGCAAGGACGGCAAACAAACCGTCAGCGTTTTACCGTTTTATCAGGCACAGTTGGCAGGCAGCAGCGAGTTTGACAGCAAAAAAGAAAATAACCGCCGCGTTGCACCTTATATGCTGGCTCACGGAGTTGGCGTACAGCTTTCGCATATGGTCAATCTCGGCAATGCGACTCAACTTTACTACTCACTGGAACGCTACCGCCAAAACTATCGGGAAACTGATCGTGCACTGCGCAACGATGGTTGGCACGACAGTACCTATCTCTCCCTAGCTCGCCGTTTTGGCAACACGACTCTGTTCGGCGGTTGGCAATACAACCGCTTTGTTCCTGAAAACAAAAACATACACAATATTGAGAACAATGCAGTCTACCACCGCAACGGTTTCAATATAGGTTGGATACAGCAATGGCAGGTTTTAGGTGGGCTTAACAGCAGACTTACCGCTTCATTTGCCAACCGTCGCTATAAAGGCATTATGGCATTCGGTACGGAGCCGCAACGCAACCGGGAGCGCGCGCTCTCTATCAACCTTAGTCACAACAAATTATCTTATAAAGGCATTACCCCTACTTTGAATTATAGTTATAGTCACACCCGTAGCAATGCACCCTATGCAATGCGTAATATTCATCAATGGTCATTAGGTGGTGAATGGAATTTTTAAAAAGAGAATCAAATCTGAGTAGGTGTAAGACAGCA